>ERZ795057.31-NODE-31-length-138605-cov-74.325630_pt1 | contig 138605 bp, 131 predicted proteins | sample MGYA00375141_ERZ795057 | MGnify/ENA primary metagenome ERZ795057 (study PRJEB30186, sample SAMN05720163) | activated sludge metagenome | isolation source: Anaerobic digester | place: Hong Kong | collected 2015-01-26 ...
AACCTCAGGATACACGCCGCTTTTCTCTTTTTCCACACTTTTTGAGGGTACCTCAACCACTCAAATGTGTATTGTAAACCATAGAAGTGGCCACATCATCACATATATTAGGCTCTGCAGGAAAATCCGTTTCAATAAAGTTGAATGAGTTATCGCAGTATTCCCAAACACCACTATAGAAAATTTCCTCTAAAATGACTACTTTATTATTGACAGGATCGTATTCAATATGTGCCGGTGATTGAATAACTTCTGGTATTATTAGATAGTCACTACCTTCACTATCGTAAAATACCATGTAATAGTTAGTTGAATTACCAAACACAAGTAAGATGATTCTCTCATTTACCGAATCATAAGTTGCATCAAGTATATTTCCACTAAGAGGACCTTTATCAATCCAATTATTATTCTCCCATTTCCCAACAATTGTGCTTCGAGTCCAATAGGGGAGGATGTAAGTAAAGATGAAGTCATAGAGTTCATTGTCAGCGTTGTGAAAAACAATATCTCCTTGCATCGTCACACCGCTTAAGCAGTTAGTTACATAATGCCAATGGCTTCCATCAAAGCGCCATGTTTGATATTCTTGATTGTCAGCATGTAAATTAACAATTACACTCTTCGTTGTTGGATCATATCCCGCTCTGAACGGTTCTGGATCTCCATCATGAATAAGCAATATTGGTGCTGAAATTGTCGGAATCTCCACCCACTTCCACCCTGCCAAGAGTGAAGTTGATATGAGTAGAAAAATGATGGTGGCAAGCTTTTTCATGATTCCACCTCGATAACCATCATTATAATCCTCTCTTCGTATCGGTGCATGCGATTCTCTTACGCAAAATCAATGCCGAGATACTTTATTACAAAATAGTCTTATAAAATAATGATATTCTCAAATCAGTGCTGATCTGCCTCCCCCTTAAACTGACCCTGGACATAAAAGTGCCCCGGGAAATCCCGGGGCGCTTTGTCAGTTTTCCTGATGGATTTTGCTTACTGGATCGTGAATTGCACCGGGCACCAGACCGGTCCGTAGACCAGGTCGCCCTGTTTCAGCTGGGTGAGAACTTTGGCAAAATCGTTATCCTTGTGGGCCAGTACCTCGAGAAACGATTTTTCCCTCGGGTAGACAACAAGTTTCACTGTTTTGTCCTCGGGGATGTCAGCCAGCTCCTTGGCTTTTTCCACGGCCGTCCAGAGCCCGCCGATTTCATCGATGAGGTTCAGATCCAGAGCCTGTTGTCCCGTCCACACGCGGCCCCGGCCGATTTCGTTAACCCGCTCTTCCGTAAGGCCCCTGGACGTGGATACCTCCTTCACGAAGCGGGCGTAGATGTCTTCCATGAATTTCGTTCGGATCGCCTTCTGCTCTTCCGTAAAGTTGTGGAGGGAGGAATACATGTCCGCATTCTTCCCTGCGTTCACTTCCCCGAAGGTGACACCGATCAGATCTCCCCAGAATTTCCGGGTGTTCATTTTTCCCACCACGACTCCGATGCTCCCGGTAATCGTACCCGGGTCTGCAATGATGGAATCGGCGGACATCGAAACCCAGTACCCGCCAGATCCGGCTACATCGGACATCGATACGACGACAGGTTTGGACTCCTTGGTCAGGACCACTTCCCGCCGGATGATTTCCGATGCGACGGCACTCCCGCCCGGGCTGTCCACCCGGAAGACAACAGCCTTGATGGAGTCGTCCTTCCGAACCTGCCGGAAGAGTTTCGCCACACTGTCGCTGCCCATCGTAGGGGAAGACTGGAAAGGACTTGTCGAACTTTCCCCGGTATGAATCGCTCCCATCCCGTAGACGACGGCAATTCGATCCCCTTTCTGGGAGACCGATGAAGCATAGGTGGGTACCGAAACCCAGTCGGCATCTTCCCCGGCCTGCTCATCGACCCACTTCTTCATCTCATCCCAGTACATCGTCCTGTCGATCAGCTTCTTTTCCAGCGCTTCTTCGGCAGAGTATGGTCCTCCGTCGATGATGTCCCTCACCACTTCGGGTTCCAGGGTCCTGGCATCGGCGATATCTTCCACCATCTGACCGTAAATGTCCTGGATCAGGCTCTCCATCATTTCCCGGTGAGCTTCGGTAAACTCCTTCTCCGTGAAGGTGTTCATCGCCGTTTTGTACTCCCGGATATGATCCATATCGGGTTCGATTTTGAGCTTGTCCAGTGTTCCGCGCAGAAAGGGAACTTCAGCGTGAAGGCCGATGAGGTTCACATCTCCAAGAGGGTTGACCGTGATGGAATCGCATGCGGATGCCAGATAATAGAGGCCATTCCCCGGAGAAAACTCTCCAATCGTATCCAGATAGGCGGCGGTCCACTTTCCCGATTCGGAGATCTCGCGAATCAGGGTTCGAAGCTCCTGGGCTTTGGCAAACCCCATGGATACGCCCTTGAAACGCAAGAGAAGCCCGTGAACCCGCTTATCTGAACGGGCATAGTGGAGAGCCGTGTTCAGCGTGTTCATCGTGAGTCGTTCTTCGCCGAACATGGCTTCGATACCGGATGTGGGCATATGCTCCGGAATGTCCCCCTGTAAATCGAGAACTAGAACGCTGTTGGATGAGATGGCTGGAGTTCGAAACATCAGCCACGCCGTGACGGAAAGAATGGCGACAATGATCAGAAAAAGAACGAGCAGAAAACGGAAAGTTTTCATCTAGACCTCCTCGTGCGTTTTACGGATGAGCGGGGGGAAAGGTTCCCGTTCTTCCGAAAGCTTCGATATACACCCCTCCAGTGGTGAAAGTGCTGGACCAGAGAAGGGTATGCCTCCAGGATGCAGTTCATCAGGTGGAGAACTTCAGGAAAGTGCTGGCGGGTGACCTGGCGTTTCAGCTTCAGGGTGTGGGGGGGATTCTGCATTCGGGCCAGTGATACCAGAATTTGCTGAAACGTATGATGAAGCCGTTTTGGAAAGACCAGAATATCCTTATGGTCAATGATTTCTTCGGAGAACTGCATCGCACTCGATGGGGTAAGAGGCTGGGTTCGATTCACCAGAACGGGCATGAAGAGAAGTGAAAAGATCAGGGTGTCGGATGGCTTGATCCGGGAGGATTGAACCAGTGAGTCCAGTTTGATAAGAGATTTCATCCAGGCGTCATTCTCATGAAGGAGAGCCTTTTGAACAGAGGGGAGAAGGTAGTGAAACACATCGTACCGGTAGAAAAGCCGGACCGTAGGTTCGCTGAACCCGTATCGAAAAACCTCGAGGATTTCCTCTGTCAATCGAGAGGGAGCTCCCCGCAATATTTCGGGCATCAACTGTTGAATGGCTTTTTCTGTTGAGGGTTCCAGGGTGAATCCAAGACGTGCGGAATAGTCAAGAGCCCGGAGGATGCGCACGGGATCTTCGACGAACCGGACATAGGGATCTCCGATCGTTCGAATGATTCCGCGGTCCAGGTCGGCAAGGCCCCCCGTATAATCAAGGATCGAAAAGGAGGAAATATCGTAAAAGAGTGCATTAATCGTAAAGTCCCGACGTGTCGCATCCTCCTCCGGGGTCCCGAAGGTGTTGTTCTCCGCAAAGGAAGCGTCACTTTCTTCGGTTGCCGGGTCGGCCTCATTTTCTATGGGTTCATCGGGGGTTTTGCGAAAGGTGGAAACTTCTATGATTGTCCCATCACGGAAAAAGACATGGACCAGGCGAAACCTTCGCCCGATGGTCCTGGAATTACGGAAGAGGCGCCTGACTTCAGAAGGATGGGCGTTCGTGGCGATATCGAAATCTTTAGGTTCCCGGCCCAGAAGAATGTCCCGGACACTTCCCCCCACAAGGTAGGCCAGGTAACCATGGTTGTGAAGACGATAAAGGACCTTGCGTGCTTCGGGATCAATCAGTTTCCGGCTCAGTCCGTGTTCGGAACGGGGGAGGACTACAGGATCCATGCAAGGATTAGGATGCCAAGTAACAGCGTCTGTGAAAAACAGCCGCCGGAGCGTTCTGTCTGGTTATGCACAGGTTTCTCGTTGAGGAATTGTTCAATATCATAGGCTTTGCTGGAAGGCGCGGGAGCAGAGATCTGGATGTCCAGCGTACCGGGTGCTCTACCTTTCCATGGGATGTCAGAACCGCAGTATTCGCAGTGAAACGTTTGATCCTCCGCCTGAGGAAAGGAAAGGCGAATGCCTCCCTTTTCCGGAAAGCCGGATCCAAGATGGTGAAGACGCAACGGAAAAGCACAGGAAGGGCAGGAGGAAATGGGAACCTCGGACAGGTCCCGGGCAGTGATCTGCCTCAGGGCCAGAGGAGCAAGGTGTTGAAGGTCTGCGGTCACGTCCCGTGTTTCCGACGGGGTTTCTGAAATGATCCGAATTGTAGTATTTGTCACCGGCTCGACACGAAGTGAGGCGGAACAGCGAAAACAGGCGGGAAAAGAGAGGGTCTCTTCGGGACCTACCGGTGCGGTGCAATGGGGACAGCGGATCATGGAGAGAGTCTTTTTATGAAATCTCGCACTGGAACGATTTTTCCCTTAAGGCTCTTAATTTTATCGGCCAGGGCTCGATCTCCGGTAACGATGGTTCGATTTCTCGGGTCAAGTTTCGTTTCTTTCAAAATGGCCGCATCTGCACTCGCCGGAAAGGCCAGGCGCACTTCAACGTTTCCAAAGGACGCCTTTTCTCTCGGGAAGTTCGAATCCGGCGATCCGTCAAAAAAAAGAACGACCCGGTTCTTTCGATTTCGGGCCCAGTTCATTACCTGCTGAAAAACCCCTTTTCTCTCCTGGGGATCATCGTAAAGATATCCGGCAAGATTGGAGCCATCAATCAGATACATTCGATAATGCCTGGGAAACCGGGACGACGGGAGGATAGGTTGATCCACGCCGAAAAATGGCCGGAACCGTATTTCGGGAAGACTCCGCCTGAGATTGAGAATTGTAGGTGCCCCAGAACACTTTGAAGCAGTCCCGTCCTTTAAAATCATAGGGAACATACCAGACATGGCTGTTTTCCGGGTCGGTGGCTTCTGCCTCCCGGATCGAATCTTCCACGCACGCAATCATGAGCTGGATGGTAAAACGGGCATCGGCCATGCCTCGCACCCTGGCCAGATGGGCTCGGGCACGATCATGGACCGTACCCGCGGGCGTTGCTTTTATCTCAGCTGGCGGGGTGGATGGCTTTGCAGGTTTCGGTGTTGACACAGGTGCCTTCTCGGGAGATCCGGCAGAGGCTTCAGGCTCTGTCTTGACCTCTCCGCCGGTATCTTCAGGGACGGGCACGGTTGGAGGTTGTTTCGGTTCTTCGATTACGGGTTTGGGCTGTTCCTGCTTTGGTTTATTCTTATGGTCGACAAAGAGGACAAACAGGACGGCAACAATGACAACCACGACGATTCCTGCCAGAGGATAAAGGACTAATCGCTGCTTATTTTTCTTCCGACGGGTGGTGGAACGCTGGATGAGCTCAGGTTCCGGCTTGATGACCTGCTTCGTGTTCGCCGAGGCAATGGGAGGGGATGGTTTGGAAACGGGAGGAGGCACGTCAATCGAACCTACATCAAGGGAGAGGTCCTCGGTTTTGGATACCGGGAGGGATACGGGGGGAGGTTCCCAGGGACCTTCCTCTTCATCATCATCCGTGGGGGGGGTGCCTTTCCAGGAGTCCGCAGCCGGGGCCGTGGTTTGAGGTCCACCACTATGAGAGGGCTCTGATGGGAATTCTCCCGGTCTGGTTCGTGCTGCCAGGCCAAGGGATAGAAAGAGAGCATAGAGACGATATACGTCAAATTCCTTCCATTTGCTCTGGGCAGCCATCTCCGCCATCGTACGCCGTCCGTCCATTAAAGCAACGAGTTCATCGGCGTCACTTCCCATTTCCAGGGACTTATACACATTGATTTTCGAATGTTCAAATGTGAGACCCACTTCAGGATTACCAAGGATGTCGATAACAAGGTCTCGATTGTCGGTCCGGGAAAAGAAATCCATGATTACCCGGGGAATGGGGTAGGTAAAGGTCAGGGTTCGAGCGGGTTTGTAGCCTTCCACCAGGCTGTAAATCGCTCCAGGACGGGAGATGATATGGGAAAAGAGGATCTGGAGCTGTTGAATAAAGGCATCCTGCATCTCCATCCGGGTCAGAAAACCCATGCCAAGGAGCTGCTCGGGAAGAGAGGCAAAGGAGCCTGATTCTTCAAGGGCCTGTCGGATATGGTCCCGGGTAATCTTTCCCTCGGATATCAGGATGTCGTCGATTTTTTCGTCAGGGTGATTGGAAGCCAGTGAGATGACTGCTCCTTCATCCACATAAATAATGCGATGGATCTCCCCTTCTTCAATCTTGACGGCCCCGGAAAAATTGGTTTTCCAGAGATGGGAGAGCAGGGTAATGGGATCCACAACACCGAATGTTCCCTCGGTTGGTAGTCCTTGCATGCATCTATTATGCGCAGGAGGGAACGCCTTGTCAACGCAGAATAGAGGAATACTCCTTCAGATGTTCAATCCGGCAGGTCCGGATGTCGGCTGCCGCCCCGTCAGGGGCTGCGAATCCGGCACGGGAAGTATTATCGAGATTTTTTCAGGAGGGAAAGATTTCTCACGAACATATCGAAGGTCATCCGACCCCGGCAGGTCCCCATGACCCACTGTCTGAATGCTTCTCTGTCAAGGTTTTCCAGCTGTGACAGCCGAGTCAGAGGAGGGGATGGACGATAATCCCAGGCGGGATCCTCACTCAGCCGGGTCGATTGATTATGGGGACAGACTTCCTGACAGATATCACATCCGAAGAGCCAGCCGCATCGGGCTCGGGTAGCTCCGGGGTCCGGGCTTCGATGCTCGATCGTCAGATATGAAATGCATCGACGGGCATCGATAGAATAGGGTTTTTGCAGGGCTCCGGTCGGGCAGGCGCGAATGCAGCGCGTACAGTTCCCGCATTGATTTTCGACGATGGAGGCAGGAAACGATAGATCGAGACTGAGGAGTGCACCTGCAAGAAAGAGATACGATCCGTATTCCGGATGAATAAGGCATGTATTTTTCCCTATCCATCCCAGCCCGCCCATGAGGGCTAGGTCCCTTTCCAGAACCGGGGCCGTATCGACAAAGATCCGATACTGGAAATCTCCATATCCGGGCTTCAGTTCTTCCAGGACCCGTGTAATCCGCTTTTTCAATACACGGTGGTAATCCCTTCCCCATGCATAGGAAGATACCAGTACTTCGTCTCCGCTCGCAGAAGACACCCAGTGACTCCTTCGATATGCAGTTCCGGTAATCAGGATACTGCGTGTTCCCTCCATCAGACGGTCCGGTTCCGTGTACAGCGGCAGACGTTCCTTCATGTAGGCCATGGAGCCATGATTCCCGGACTCGATCCATCTCCCCAGCGCTTCAATGTGGGGGAGGGAAGCAGGCGTAATGATTGCCCATGTGGAAAATCCGTTGGATGAAAAAAGCCCATGCATGGAGTTTTATTATACCGTTGCGCGCTGATTCCGGCTGTGATATAGTTTCCCTGCTGCCGAAGTGGCGGAATTTGGTAGACGCGCACGGTTGAGGGCCGTGTGGAGCAATCCGTACCGGTTCGAGTCCGGTCTTCGGCACCAACTTCTTCCTTACAATCAATTCCCCAGCGTGAACATTTTCAATAAATGATCCAGTGCCGGACTCGTCCTTAGAAGTGGATTTCGCGGGTAGACACGGATCGAGTCCGGTCTTCGGCACCAACTTCTTCCTTACAATCAATTCCCCAGCGTGAACATTTTCAATAAATGATCCAGTGCCGGACTCGTCCTTAGAAGTGGATTTCGCGGGTAGACACGGATCGAGTCCGGTCTTCGGCACCAACTTCTTCCTTACAATCAATTCCCCAGCGTGAACATTTTCAATAAATGATCCAGTGCCGGACTCGTCCTTAGAAGTGGATTTCGCGGGTAGACACGGATCGAGTCCGGTCTTCGGCACCAACTTCTTCCTTACAATCAATTCCCCAGCGTGAACATTTTCAATAAATGATCCAGTGCCGGACTCGTCCTTAGAAGTGGATTTCGCGGGTAGACACGGATCGAGTCCGGTCTTCGGCACCAACTTCTTCCTTACAATCAATTCCCCAGCGTGAACATTTTCAATAAATGATCCAGCGCCGGACTCGCCTGCCATGCCGAAGCTGCCTGGGTTGCGAAGGCAGGTCCTTAGAAGTGGATTTCGCGGGTAAATGCGGATCGAGTCCGGTCTTCGGGAGCAAAGCCCTTGATTCTGCCCCATTTTCTTGACAATTTTGAGGATTTTAGGCATGATGTTCGGGTGACTCAGAAGGTGCTGATCGTTCTAACCTCTGCTGGCACGGAAGAACAGGCCGTTGCGATTGGAGAAGAGCTTGTATCCAGACGACATGCGCAATGTGTCAACATTCTTCCTGTTCCTCGTTCCATCTATCGGTGGAAAGGAAATATCTGCCACGATTCAGAATATCTTCTTGTAATCAAGACTTCTGAAAACCGCTTTGAGGAAGTGAAGGGAACGATCCAGGAACTGCATGTATACGAACTTCCCGAAATCATTTCCTTTCTTACCCATGAAGTGGAGGAAGAGTTCCGAAAGTGGGTAATCCAGGGCGTATCCCGTCCCGTCAAACTATCTTCAAAGTAACCTGACCGTCCCGGTTTCCATTGCCGCGTGTCCCTGGGTGTGAATCGGGACAGCGGTTTCCGTGTATATTCGGAACGTTGTCTTCCATGAGAATTGTCCAGACTTATCTTGTTGACACTATATATTGTATGATTTATGGCAATCTGCATCTCATATTGTGGTATAATGCATATGGGATGGATGAAGTTGCCGATCCATAACGATTGCCCCTTTCATAATCTCACTCTGAAACCTTGTCAGCCTTGACAAAGTAAACCGGTATCGATACACTGAACCGGTGGACAAAAGAAGTCAAAATAAGTAAAATGTGGCTTAAATGGGGTGAGGTAAAATGAATCGTCTCAGAGGCAATATCCCCGCTACGATTGATGTTAAGGGTCGGTTAAAGATGCCAACGGCCTTTAAGAGACATCTGGAGGAGCAGTTCGGGCGGGATGTCTTTGTGACTTCCCTCACGGGTTCCAGTGTCCTTGTCTATCCTCTTCCTGTTTGGACCGAAATCGAAACGAAAATATCGACACTTGCGCAATCTCATCCAAGCGTTCAGAAATACCGGAGGAACACGAGCTATTTCGGCCAGGAATGTTCGATGGATCCTCAGGGACGGGTTCTTATTCCGACGGTGCTTCGAGACTTTCACGGTGATCTTTCCGGTGAGGTCTGTGTATTGGGTAATTACGACCATCTCGTGATCTGGCGACGGGATCAGATTGAACGTTCAATAACTGAGGAGCCTTTCACCGACGAAGATTTTAAATCCCTGGCCGAGCTGGGGCTCTAGGATGACATGCATCACTCCGTCCTTCTCAATGAGGTCGTCGATTTTCTCCAGCCAGATGAAGGCCTCATCGTGGATGCGACTGTGGGACTCGGCGGTCATGCCGAAGCGATTCTCCGGGCATCCCCGAGAATCCACCTTCTTGGAATTGATCTTGACCCCCGTGCTCTCGAAAGCTGTTCCAAACGCCTGGCACCCTTCGGATCCCGTGTGCAGCTGGTTCAGGGCAATTATTCAACGATCAAGCAGTTCGTCGGGGAATCCGGGAGAGAGAGTGTGGAAGGTGTCCTTGCGGACCTTGGCCTCTCTTCGTTTCAGCTTTCCGAAGCGGAGCGTGGATTCAGCTTCGGGCTGGACGGTCCGCTGGACATGCGGATGGGTGAGGGAGATCTTCGCGCTGAAGACATTGTAAACACCTGGGATGTGACATCACTGGCCCGGATCTTTAGAGAATATGGGGAGGAACGCATGGCCTACAAAATTGCCAAAGCCGTTGTCGAACATCGCCCGATGCACTCAACGCGGGAACTGCGAGACCTTTTGCACAGGGTGAAGGGTGGGAGGGAGGCGAGGATCGATTCGGCAACCAGGATTTTTCAGGCATTGCGAATCGCGGTCAACCGTGAGCTGGACCATCTGGAACGATTTATCCCTTCAGCCGTTGAGGTCCTGGCGCCGGGAAGCCGATGTGCTGTTATTTCCTTTCACAGTCTCGAAGATCGAATTGTTAAAACACTCTTTCGGCACCTCTCCGGACAATGTGTATGTAACCGGGGACTCCTCTGTACCTGTGCCCCGACACAGGCTGTCTCGATCCTGACGCGGAAGCCGGTTCGACCTGCCGAAGAAGAACTTCAGAGTAATCCCCGCAGCCGCAGCGCCAAGATGAGAGTGGTCGAAAAACTGTGATCCCGCTGTATCTCCGCCCGGTGGACAATGTTTACCTCCGTCGGGAGCGGGATACTCGTGTCATCCCCTTTCTGATTGCCTCCCTTCTGGTTTTGCTTCCCGCCATTCTTCTCCTCCTCCTCCTGGTTCACTGGCAAAACGAAATTTACAAGATCGGATATGAGCTTTCGGTCCTGGAGCATAACCGTGCCAAGCTGGAAAATAGGAAACTGAGCCTTCTGGCCGAAAAAGAACATCTCTCGGCTCCTGCCCGCCTCGATCAACTGGCAATGGAACGGGGGCTGGTTCCTCCGGAACCTGAACAGGTGGTGATTCCCAGTGGACCGTAAGCGCCTTATTATCTTCCTCGCTTGTCTTTCCCTGTGGGGTGCCGTCATTCTCTGGCGGTTGGCCGATCTACAGCTCCTTTCCGGAGACCAGTACGCAAATGATGTTCTGAAGGCCCTGCAAATTGAAATTGAAGAAACTCCGCGCAGAGGGATGATCTATGACCGTGAAGGCCGGATTCTGGCCATGTCGCTTACGGTCCCGAGCATCTGTGCCTATCCTCCCTTTATTAAGGATGCCGACGATGTGGCATCCAGGCTTGCCCCTCTTTTGAAGGAGCGGCCCGAAAACATTCGAAAATCGATCCTGAGTCCGCGCCAGTTCGTCTGGCTGGCCCGCCAGGTTTCCCCTTCGACGGGGGATGCCATCTTTCGGATGAAGCTCCGGGGTGTCGGGATCCGATATGAATATAAGCGTATCTATCCCCATGGACTCCTTGCCGGAAAGGTTCTGGGAACGGTGGGTGTGGACCACCACGGACTCGGAGGGCTCGAATATGCATGGGATAAGCAACTGTCAGGTGTGCCGGGACGCCGCATCCTTCTCAAGGATGCACGCCGGAATGATATCGATCTCAACATGCTGGTCACGGCTCCCATCGAGGGACGGGATCTCCACACCTCCATTGACGCGGTAATTCAGCATCTTGCGGAAAAGGAAGCCATACTGGCTGCCGGCAACACCGGATGTATCGATATTTCTATCACGGTGATGGATCCGAGCAATGGAGAGATTCTTGCTCACGCCCTGGCACCGCCCACGGACCCATCCACCCCTGCGACTTACACGACGAACGGCCACCCCGACTGGCTGGCGAAAGGTGTGTACGAACCGGGTTCGACACTGAAACCCATGGTAGCCAGCTTTGCCTTCGAAGAGCATCGAGTGGATCCCCTCGAGTTGATCAACGGGGAAAATGGGGTCTTTGAATACAAGGGAAAAAGAATTCGAGACCATGAGCCCTACGGATTGATTACCTTTGAGGATGCCCTGATTCATTCCTCCAATGTTGTCTTTGCGAAGGTCGGGATGCGCCTTACTCCGGAGCGTTTTTACAGACGGCTCCAGGAATTGGGATTCGGGGATCGCACCGGCATTGATCTTCCAGGTGAGGAACGGGGCTTGTTCCCCCGATATGAAGACTGGCGGGAAAACACGCCGGCCTATATGGCACTCGGGCAGGAACTCGCCGTGACCAATGCCCAGCTTATTCAAGCCTACTCAGCGCTGGCAAGAGATGGGAGCAGTGTGGTTCCCCATTTCAACCGGGAGCTTGCACCGATTCAGCGAAGAATTATGGACGCGGACCATGTGGCCCGGCTCAAGATGATCCTTGTGGAAGTCACAAAGCGCGGAACGGGAATGAATGCGGCGCTCGCCTGGGCTCCTGTGGCCGGAAAGACGGGAACGGCCCAGAAACCCATTCCCGGACAGGGATATGTCCTGGGAAAGTATGTCTCTTCTTTTATCGGGTGGTTTCCGGTCGAGGAACCGAAATATCTGATACTTGTCATGTTGAACGAGCCCAGGGGCCGGTTCTACGGGGGCGATGTTGCTGCGCCGATCTTTCATCGGCTGGCCGATGCCATCTGTATTCGTGGGGAAATCCATGAAACTTGAAGCCCTCGTAAAGGGATGGAAGGTCAAAGGGTCCATACCTCAGAATCTGGAAGTTTTTTCGGTAGACGAGCGGGCATCCTCTCTGGAACAGAATTCTCTTTTTGTCGCCGTTTCGGGTACACGGAACCATGGACTCGATTTTGTCGAAGAGGCCCTGAAGCGCGGAGCCGCAGCCATCCTTTCCGATCGTGTCCCTTCGAAACCGCTTCCCGTGCCCGTTCTCCACTATTCCAATCCACGTTCCCTTATTTTACCTATGGAGCTGAGGCTGCGGAACCATCCGGAGCAATTCATGAAATTCGTTGGAATTACGGGAACGAATGGTAAGACGACGACAGCTTCTCTGGTTTCTCACGTGTTAGGCCCGGAGGCCGCGTACATCGGAACGACCCATGTTCAGGTGGGAAGAAAAACGAGGCCGGCACCCTATACGACTCCTCCTTCAAACGAGATCGCAGCGATTCTGTCTGAGGCGAAAGCGGCACCATGTTCGACCGTCGTCATGGAGGTCTCCTCCCATGCCCTTCAACAGGATCGCGTTAGGGGATTGCTCTTTGATGTGGGGGTCTTTCTGAATCTGCAGAGGGATCATCTCGACTATCACAGGACCATGGCCCGATACTTTGCTGCAAAGAAGAGGCTATTCCGGCAGATCGCTCCATCCGGACGAGCCGTCGTGAATGTGTCTGATCCATATGGGTGTCGGCTGGCAGCATCGATTCAACACGGACCGATCACGTTTGGCTGGAATCAAGGCAGTGACATTTACCCTCTCGATGTCCGATCAAGGAAGAAGGGAACCGATGTGACACTTCAGGTTCCCAATATGATCCTGAACATCGCTTCTCCATTGCATGGAGATTACAACGTCGAAAATCTGATGGCGGCCGTGGGAATCCTTTATACGCTAGGACGTGATCTGAAGGCTGATTCCAGAACCATTTCAACATTTCCCGGAGCCAGGGGAAGACTCCAGCGTGTACCGAATGAACTGGATTTAGACATCTTTGTCGACTATGCCCATACCCCGGAGGGAATCACCAAGGCTTTGACCGCAGTGAAGAAATCCCTGGGTAAGCGGATTATTTCCGTCCTGGGGGCAGGGGGAGACAGAGACCCCGGCAAGCGCGTTCTGATGGGCGCTGCCGCCGGCGAGATGAGCGATATCGTCATCATTACTACCGACAATCCCAGAAGTGAATCCCCGAGGGATATCGCGATGGAGCTGGTCCGAGGCGTGAAAAGGTCAGGGCAGGTAAAAGTGCTGACCATCCTTAATCGGTCTGAGGCCATACGGACTGCAATTCGAATGGCAAATCCAGGTTTTGTGGTCATGCTGCTGGGGAAGGGACACGAGTCCTATCAGATTGTCGGAAAGAAGCGGACACCCTTTAGCGATCATGACGAAGCCGTGCGTGCGGTACAGGAGATAGCCCATGCGGTTCACGTGTGAAGAAGTGACTCGTGTGACCCGGGGGAAACTCGTGGGGATGCCCTCCTGTGATGCACAAATGGAAGGTGTGGCCATCGATAGCCGGAATCTCCATCCCGGGCAGCTCTTTATTGCCCTGAAGGGTGAGCGTGCGGATGGCCATGATTTTCTATTGCAGGCGGAGGAGCGAGCTTCAGCGGTCATGGTGTCCCGGGGATCGACGTCCCGTCTTCCGCAAATTATCGTGGAAGACACGCACCGTGCGCTTCAGGATTTGGGAAGGCATGCGTATGCAAGGCTCAGGGGTGTTGTCATTGCCGTGACCGGGAGTGTCGGAAAAACAACGACAAAGGAACTTCTTTCCCTGGCCCTGAGCAAACCCGGAAGAACCGTGGCCGTATCGCCAGGAAATCTTAACAGTACGATAGGTCTTCCTTTGAGTCTATGCAATGTTCCGGAAGACGCCGATTATGTCATTCTGGAAATGGCAATGAGCCAACCCGGAGAACTGGATCGGCTCGGTTCGATTGCTCCGCCCCATATCCTTCTCTATACGGCAATTCGCCCGGCTCATACGGCCTTTTTTGCTTCCATGGACGAGGTGGCCCGTGCCAAGGGAGAACTTCTGCGGCACCTTATTGATTCGGGAACCCTTGTCTACAATGCAGAGGATCCGTACCTTCAAACCATTGCCGGAGAGTGGTCGGGCCCATCGGTTACCTTTGGTATAAAAAGGGGGGATCTGACTGGAACGGTGATCAACAGCCGCGGGTTTCTGGGTGCTGAATTGCAGGTGGCATCCCCCGGTTCAAGCACCGTTCTCACGTTGCCGGAAGGCCATGTTCCGGCAACAAACGTCCTTGCCGCCATGGCGGTTGGACATGCCATCGGTGAGTCCATGACCGAGTTGGCTGAAAGAATTCAAGGTTTCCGCCCCCTCCGGCATCGGGGGAACCTGATTCGTGCCGGGAATGGCATCACATTAATTGATGACTGTTACAACGCTTCTCCTTCAGCGGTTGAAGCCGCACTGGATCAGTTCAAAAGTACTCCGGTCAGGGGAAGAAAGATCTTTGTCTTTGGTGACATGAAGGAACTGGGAAAGAGGGAGGAAGAAGACCACAGGCATGTGGGAAGGCTTGCATCCTCCACCGTGCAGATCTTACTCTGCGTGGGCTCTCTTGCGCGTCTTGCAGGCGAACAATGTGGACCGGATGTTCAGACCTGCAATTTTTTGTCCGCAGAGGATGCCGCCCGTTGGGTTCGGAACCATGCTCAGCCGGAAGACTGGATCCTTGTGAAGGGATCTCGTTCCATGGGACTGGAGAGGGTCATCTCCTCATTCGAGGTGAAATCATGATCCTCCTGCTCCTTCCTCACCTGCGATCGTTTCATGGCGTCTTCAATGTCTTTCAGTACATCACATTCCGAATGGCGATGGCAGCTCTGACATCCATGGTCATTATCTTTGTCCTGGGTCCCTGGTTTATCCGTACCCTGAAATCTCTGCAGTTCGGCCAGGTAATTCGAAACGAAGGCCCCGATTCACATTTCCGTAAGGCGGGGACACCCACAATGGGCGGACTTCTTATCATGGTTTCGGCTATTGTTTCGATTCTCGTGTGGGCGGACCTGAATGTCATCTACACTCTCGTTCTTCTCATCGGAATGGCCGGCTTTTCTGCAATCGGCCTTATCGATGATGTGCTGAAACTGAGGCAGCGGCACAGCAAGGGGCTGTCCGCCAGAGGAAAGTTTCTGTTACAGATTGGATTGGCGGCTTTTCTCTGGTGGATCCTTCACGCATCCGCCATGCCTCATCTGGACACGCTTTTTCCCCCATTTTTCAAAGACTGGACGGTTGCTCTGGGAATTCTCTCGCTGCCATTTTTTGTCTTTGTCATGGTGGGAACGACCAATGCGGTGAACCTTACCGATGGACTGGATGGTCTCGCCATTGGATGCTCCATGATCGTAGCCGCAACCTATACGATCCTTGCCTATGTAAGCGGAAATGCCATTGCGGCTCATTATCTTCAGGTTGCCTCCATTCCGGGCTCGGGTGAACTCAGTGTCGTCTGCAGTGCTCTGGTGGGATCTGCTTTGGGTTTTCTCTGGTTCAACAGCCATCCCGCACAAATTTTTATGGGCGATGTCGGATCCCTGGGGCTTGGGGGAACGATAGGTCTGGCTGCTCTGATCACCAAACAGGAGCTTACCCTCGTTATCGCGGGCGGTGTCTTCGTGATGGAGGCGCTTTCTGTCATCCTGCAGGTGGGCTCTTACAAATTGTCCGGTCGCCGGGTCTTTCTCATGGCACCATTTCACCACCACTTTGAAAAGAAGGGATGGGATGAATCCAAAGTTGTCATCCGTTTCTGGATTCTTTCCATCATCTGCTCCCTTCTCGCTCTGAGTACGTTGAAACTGCGATGAGATATCTGGTACTTGGTTACGGAACAAGCGGCCGCTCTGTATGTCAGGCTCTCATACGGATGGGGGAAATTCCTGTGGTCGCGGATGACCGAGGCTCCTCCCTGGACCAGGCCAGAAAGGATGGATGCCTGGTTGCCCCGTTTGAAGATGCTTTGGCTCAAATTGACGGATTGATCGTTTCCCCGGGTGTTCCGCCCGGTCACCCCCTTGTCCGCGAAGCGGAGACCCGACGGGTTCCCATCGATACAGAGCTGAGCTGGGCCTGCCGGCACCTGAGCGGAGAATTCTGGGGTGTGACGGGGACCAACGGAAAGAGCACGACGGTTCACGTTCTGGCGTCTCTCCTGCGACACGCAGGCCGAAGAGCCGTCGCCGCGGGAAACATAGGAACTCCTCTTGCGGAATTTGTTGCACAACTCAACGTTCCTGAGATCTTTGTCTGCGAGTTGTCCAGCTTTCAGATTCATTACATGTCTTCCTTTCCGCTTACGACGGCAATCGTTTTGAACGTGACACCGGATCACATCAGCTGGCATGGAACTTTTGATGCGTACCGGGCTGCGAAGTTGAAGATCTTTCGCCTGGTCACACCGGAGGGGTATCGGATCTCGCACGCCTCTGTAAGCGTGGATGGCGTACTGACCTACGGACGTGATCCGCGATGCGATCTCTATGTAGGTGAGGATGAAATGATCTGGAACAAGACCGTCATGGCCCGGCGGGAAGATTTGCCGCTTCTGGGAGACCATAATTGGGAAAATACCGGTGCAGCCATGCTGGCCTGTTTTGTGAACGGTATCGACCCGGGTCTCGTTCGAGAAGGGCTCATGACCCTTTCCCCCCTGCCGCACCGGCTGGAAACCGTCGCCAGGAAGGCCGGGCGTATCTTTATCAATGATTCAAAAGCAACCAATGTGGATGCGGTATGTAAAGCTCTAACCGCATTTCAACAGAATAATGTCTGGCTGATCATGGGAGGGAAGGGGAAAGACGCGCCGTATGATCCTCTCCGAACTTCTGTTCAGAGGGTAGTTTGCGGCCTGATCGTCCTCGGAGAGGACGCCCCCCGTATCGTTCAGGAACTTGGAAGCGCCGCACCGGCCTGTATCCGGGTCCATACCCTGGATGAGGCCATGGATGCACTCATGCGGGAATCTTCTCCCGGGGATATTGTTTTACTCTCGCCCGGATGCGCTTCGTTTGATCAGTATCGGTCCTTTGAAGAACGTGGAAATCACTTTCGGGATCTGGTGGAGAAATGGCCAGAAAGCTAAAGACCAACCGGACCCTTATCGTTGTTATCTTTTTGCTCCTGGGCATTGGTCTCCTGACCGTGGCCTCTTCGGGGGCCCTGCTGAAGGGTACGGATCGAAATGTATTTTTCATCAAACAGGGTGCCGTTGCTCTTCTGGGGTTAATTCTTCTCTTTGCCGCGATGCGCATTCCCTACGACGCATATCTTCGCCCGCTGCCGGTTCGGATTCTGGGCGGTGCCAGTGTTGCGCTGCTTCTTTTGCTCTTTTTCCTTCCCAAATATAAGGATGCCTACCGCTGGATCGTTTTTCCGGGTTTCACGCTTCAGCCTTCAGAATTTGTAAAAATTTTCCTGCTCATCTACCTGGCCTACCGTCTGCCCCGGATCGATTTTTCTGGGGCGTGGTGGAAGGACGCAATCCTTCCCGCCGTGTTTACCGGTCTGATTGTAATGGAACCTGATCTTGGCACGGCCTTTATTATTCTGTCCATCACCGGTGTGATGTTTTTTGTGGCGGGGCTCCCAAGGCGATATGTGCTCCTCGCCTTTACGATGCTTTTACTCTTCCTTACTGCCGCGATCTTTTCCAAAGGGTACCGCTATGCGCGACTGACCGCATTCCTGAACATGGAGGCTCACGCAGATAAGGAGGCCTACCAGACGCTGCAGGCCATGAAGGCCATCGGAAGCGGGAAACTTATGGGTAAGGGGGTGGGGGGAAGTACACAGAAACTCTATTATCTGCCCCAACCCCATACAGATTTTGCCTTTGCGATTGTGGGGGAAGAACTGGGATTTGTCGGTGCCGTCAGTGTTTTGCTGCTTTTTGGCATCTTTCTCTGGCAGGGCCTCAAGGTGTCACGGGCTCACCCCAGACTCGAGGGAAGTTATCTGGCATTCGGGATTACGATCATTGTCGTGTTTCAGGCTCTGATTCATATCAGCGTGAATCTCGCCCTGATGCCTACCAAGGGGTTGGCTCTGCCTTTTATCAGTTATGGGGGATCTTCTCTATTGGCGACGTGCCTGATGGCGGGCATTCTGCTCAACATATCGGAGGAACGGGCATGAGTCGCCTCGTGCTGACCGGAGGAGGAACCGGCGGACACATCATGCCCCTTCTGGATGTGGGCGATGTCCTTTGCCAGAAAGGATGGAAGGTTCGTTTCATTGGAAGCCGGTATGGACTGGAAGGCAAACTCGTTCCCCAACGGGGTTACTCTTTGACACGGCTTCCGGTGAGGGGAATGATGGGCAGGGGGTTTGTATCACGAGCGGGCAGAGGTGTTCTTGTACCGATTGCGACAGCGATGGCGATTCTTGCCCTCGTCTTGTTCAGGCCGGACGCTGTCTTTTCTACGGGAGGGTATGCCGCCTTTCCCGTGCTGGCAGCCTGCAGAATCTGCGGAATTCCATACGTCCTGCTGGAACAAAACGCCTATCCCGGAAAGGTGAATGAGATTTTTGCAAAACATGCCCGTAAGGTATTTGTGGGATTTGAACCTGCAATCCGGTACCTGAATGGGGATGTGGAAATCACGGGGAATCCGGTATCTCCGGAATTTTTTCAGATTCCTCCCGCCGCTTTCCCGGATGGCCCGGTTCAGATGGTCATCCTGGGAGGTTCTCAGGGTTCCCGGGTTTTGAACCGTCTCATGGTTCAGAGTCTTTCGGCTATCCAAAGCTTGGGAATTTCCATCACTCACCAGACTGGCCCCGCTGAGCATGCAGGTGTGTCTTCAGCATACAGAGATCTGCAAATTCCCTCCAGGGTGGAAGCCTTTATTTACGGCATTCCCGAGCTTCTATCCCGTACCCATCTCGTCCTTTCCCGTGCAGGCGCCATGAGTGTCAGCGAGATCGCCGCTTCCGGGAGATCCGGTTTCTTTATTCCCTTCGCAGGGGCGTACCACGATCACCAGACCATGAATGCCCGCGCTCTGGTGGATGAGAATGCTGCATGGCTCCTCTCTGAGAGGGAAGCACAGGATGGGGCCTTTATTAAAGTACTCAAAGAAATACTCTCCGATCCGAACGAACTGGTTCGAAGGGGGAACCGTGCCCGGGAACTCTCCAATCCTCAGGCACTCTCCCGAATCACTTCGTTTCTGCTTGGGCTCGTTCAACCCGCGGGAGGCGCCCATGCTCTTTCATAGGATCAAAAGGATTCACATGATGGGGATCGGTGGCACAGGCATGAGCGGAATGGCTGAAATTCTTCTCTACCACGGATTTTCCATCAGCGGGTGTGACTCCGCAGAGCAGGAAATACTGGACCACCTGCGGGACCGGGGAGCCGTGATTTCAATCGGGCATAACCCGGATCATGTGATTGAAAGTGACGTGGTCGTCTACTCCAGTGCCGTCCCTACAGATCATCCGGAACTCGCGTTTGCCAGGAAATCAAGAATTCCAACGATCAAGCGGGCGGAAATGCTGGGAGAGCTGTCCAGGCTTCATGTCACCGTCGCCGTCTCAGGAACTCACGGAAAGACAACGACGACCTCTCTGATCGGATTTCTTGCTGATCGGCTGGAGCTGGACCCGACTGTAATTGTTGGAGGCCGTCTGATCTCCCTTCCCGGGCATGCTCGAGTCGGTTCCGGACCCATGGTGATCGAAGCCGACGAATTTGATCGATCCCTCCGTAATATTCATCCGACGCTTGCGGTGATGACCAATGTGGATCGGGATCACCTCGACTGCTATCGTGATTTTGCGGATATCTGCGAAACCTTTCTATCCTACCTCCAGCATGTGCCCTTTTTTGGAAAGGTAATTCTGAATGTGGACGATTCGGTGCAGACGTCATTTCTCCCCCAGATTAACCGGCCTGTAATCACGTATGGGACAGGGGGTCAGGTTGATTTCAAAATTTCCGAAGTTGAGAAAACAGAGGAAGGGACGTGTTTTACGTGCAGTGTAATTCCCGCAGATCAAAAGTACAGGGTGATGATTCCTCTCTTCGGGACCCATAATGTATACAACGCAACAGCCGCGCTGGCTGCTCTATGGGATCTGACGGGAAGCAAGGATCAACTGGCCGGCGCCGTACGTTTCATGAAAGATTTTCCCGGTGTATCCAGACGTTTTGAATCGATCGGCGCCATTGAAGGTCGACCGGTTATTTCGGATTACGCCCACCATCCAAGGGAAGTGCAGGCAGCTCTCGAAGCCGCAATGCAGGCTTTCCCGGGTCGTCCGGTGATCGCACTCTTTCAGCCCCATCTGTACAGTCGTACGCGATTGTTTTCCCACGAATTCTCCAAAAGTCTTATGGTCGCGGATCATGTGATTGTCCTTCCCGTATATCCCGCGAGGGAAGAACCCATCGTTGGAGTCACGGGGGAAAGCATTGTGCATGGGTTGCGGCTGGAAGGTCATGCCGGGGCGCTCTTTTTGCCCGATGTCGTTTCTGCAGTGGCAAAGGTGAAGCAATCCCTTCCCGAGGATGCGATTGTTCTGGCACTTGGTGCAGGGAGCATCCACATTCATCTGCTGCGTGAACTGGGAGGTGTCCATGCGAAAAAAAGATAGACCCTCCATTCTTCTGGCTTCTTTTCTTGCCTTTGCCATGGTTCCCCTTATCTCTTTGTCCATCCTGGGAATGCGGGTTTCCTCCATACAGATCGAGGGAATTACGGATCCCACACGAGTGCTTCTCATGAAACATCTTGAAAGACTGAAGGGGCTCAAACTCTTTTCCATAAACAGCGAGATGATTGAGCATCAGTTTGGCCATCGATGGGTTGTGTGTGAGTCCGTACGAAAGGTCATGCCGGGAAAAGTGATCATCAAGCTCAAACCGCGCATCGCCCTTGTGGATACGGGAGGAACCTGGCTCGATCGTGAGGGTAAGACGGTCATGCCTCAGCTGAGTCCGCCTCCACCCCTGTCACTCCAGGGAACCGTCACCTATCAAACACGGGAACAGCTTGTTACCCTGGCATCCAGTTACCCGGACTTTCTGGCTCAATTCCCCGTGATTCGAGTCCTGTCTTCCAGACACTGGATTCTTAATGATGACCATGGAAGCAAAGTCCATTTCGATCCCTTTCAACCCGATATCTGTATGACACGGTGGGAGGAAGTGGTTCCCGTTCTTCGGGATCTCCCTCAGGTTACGGATATCGATCTCAGATTCGCAGGACGGGCCTATCTCCGTTCTTCGGGAGGTGAAGATGAGCACGCTGCTGTCGGGCATTGATCTCGGATCCTCTGCCATTCGTGTTGTTGTGGCAGAGGTGTCGGATGACGGTACAATCACGGTAACCGGCCGCGGAGAAGTACCGACACCGCCCTCTGCCGCTTACATGGGAACGATCAGTAACCAGGAAACTTTTTCCAGTACCTTGCGGAAGGTGATAGAAGAAGTGGAGGTCATGGCCGGATTTGAAATTGATCGAGCCTTTGTCGGTGTTTCCTCCCCTCAGTTCGAAGGATTGAGAGCGATGGGAAAGACCCATGTGCAGGGGCGGCATCGGCGGGTAACCGAAGAAGATAAGAATCGGGTGCTGGATCACTGCACCTCGGTAAAACTTCCTGAAACGCACGAGGTGTTTGCCGTCATGCCGATGGAATTCCAGGTTGACGGCCAGCAGGGAATCCTGGAGCCGGTCAATATGGTGGGTCACGATCTTTCGGTACTTGCTCATATCATAACCTGCCCCAAGGGTCTGCCTTCCAATGTGGCCGCGATATGTAATGGCATTGGAATTCAGGTCATGGCTCTCATCTATGAGCCTATCGCGGCGGTAGAGGCTGTGGTGACGCAGGATGAACAGGATATGGGGTTTCTTCTCCTCGATATTGGATATGATACGACCCATGTGCTTGTGATGCGAAGGCAGGCGGTTCTGGCGAGTAAGGTCTATCGTGTCGGGGGACGTCATTTTACGACCGATCTGGCCCAGGTGCTTGGGATTTCTCAAAAAGAAGCGGAAACGATTAAAACGGCAAGAGCTTCCCTGATCAAGGATTCCATCGGAGAAGATGAAGCCATGGAGTTAACGACTGTAGGGCAGGGAAGGACCAAAGTCGTGACTCTGGCAAACATATCGGAAATTCTTTATGACCGTGCCGAAGAACTTCTTACCATGATCCATAAGGATCTGGCAAGACAGAGCCTGGATCAGGAAATCAAAGGAGGCTGCATCCTTGTGGGAGGGGGAAGCAAACTGGATGGTATCGCAGAATTGGTGGAACGAACCATGGGAACCAGTGCCCGTGTCGGCACCCCCCAGGACCTCCTTGGACTCACGGAGCTGATCAACAAGCCGGAATGGGCGACAGTGGTTGGGGTAATGCGCTACGGATACAAGCATCAATCAACCCTATGGAAAAAAGAGGAAGGTCTCTTTAAACGCATAACAGCGAAAATATTCAAAGGAGGAAAGAGATGATCATGTTGGACGATCAACCCCCGAAACAGCTCGCAATCGAGCTGGAAGAAAATGTGTGCCCCGCAAAAATTAAGGTAATTGGGGTGGGAGGGGGAGGCGGCAATGCCATCAACCGTATGATCCGCTCAGGGATCAAGGGAGTTGAATTCATTGCCGTCAACACAGATCTTCAGGATCTGAAGAAAAACCTTGCACCGACGAAGATCCAGATTGGAGCCAAGCTCACGCAGGGATTGGGAACCGGAGGTGATCCGACCCTCGGAAGAGAAGCCGCCATGGAAGACATGGACACAATTATGGAACATATCGAAGATGCCGATATGGTCTTCCTGACGAGCGGGATGGGAGGGGGTACCGGAACGGGAGCTCTTCCTCAGATTGCGATGCAATGCCGACAGCTGGATCGTCTCCTGACCGTGGCGGTTGTCACGCTTCCCTTCTCTTTCGAACTGAAGCTGAGGGCCCGGCGGGCTCAGGACGGCCTCGGAATCCTGTCGGAGAATGTGGATACTCTCATTAACATTCCCAACGACCGGCTTCTGGAGCTCACCGACAGAAACACTCTGCTATCCGAAGCTTTTGCCATGGCCGACGATGTTCTTCGACATGCCGTTCAGGGAATTTCGGATCTGATTGTCCATACGGGTACCATCAATCTCGACTTCAATGATGTTCGGAACATTTTGAAGGGCCAGGGAAAAGCCATCATGGGCATTGGTGAAGCCGTCGGTGACGATCGGGCGGTTGTGGCAGCCAAATCAGCAATCAGTTCTCCGCTTCTCACCTCTACGACCATTGAGGGAGCAAAGAGCATTCTGATCAACTTCAGCGGCAGGGATCTCAAGCTGATGGAATGCAGCGAAGCGTGCAAACTGATCGAAGAGATGGCCCATGAGGATGCGGAAGTCATGTGGGGAGTCGTCGAGGATGAAACTCTGGCTGAATCGATCAAGATCACCGTTTTTGCAACGGGATTTGACGGTAGCGCGATGAGAATCAAACCCAAGCCCGTAGCTCAGGTCAAACCTGGACCGATCTTTGCCCCGGTTGAAAGACCCGCGGAAGACCGGGCTGTTGTGGGAGGGAACTTTCAGTTCGCTTCCGTGGCCCATAAGGAAGAAGTGGAAGAAGAAACGGTCGCTCAGGATGAACTGGACCTCGAAAAACCGACATGGATGCGAAAAGGGAAAAAGAAGCTGTTCTGAACCTTACCCGATTGATTCAGGATTCTGTCCATACTACGGTGTTGACAGGGCCGGGACTGTCTCTTGAAGCGGGTATCCCCGGATTGTGGGGGATGACGGGAGCCTGGGAAGGCCTTCCCGTATTTCGCTATGTAACGGCCCGTCGATTAATGGAAGATCCCCGGGCTCAATGGGGTCTCTTTCGCGATCTGCATCGGCAGGCAAGGTCTGCGAGACCAACACCCATGCACTATGCACTGGCCAGGCTTGAAGCTTCAGGGGATATCGACTGGATCCTGACCCTGTCCGTAGATGATCTTCTGGAGAAGGCCGGATGCCGACGTGTCGTTCATCTATTCGGACGCCTTTCCCGTTTGCGATGTTCCCTGTGCGAAAAGGTGTCGAATGAAGTCGGGGAAGAGAGGCTCTTACCGGCCCCCTGTTCGTGTGGTGGTCTGTTCCGGCCAGACATCACGCTGGGGGATGAAACTCCGGATTCCTCCATTCTTTCCCGAGCTGTTTGCATTGTAAAACATACCCAACTCCTCCTTTGTATGGGGGTGACCGGTCTCGTGCCTCCGGTCACTCTGTTGGCGCACGCCGCCGCCTCGGGAGGTGGAAGGACCCTCTATGTGGAATCGGGGGTGACCTCCTTCCCCCGGAATGTGTCGTCCTTCCACCTCCGCCTTCCTTTTCAGCCATCGAAACCATCCGGTACACGAAGTCTTTCGCCCTCTTCGGGCTATTGAACGCTTGACGGAGGAGGGTGGAGCGAGTAGCATTAAAACATGAGGCACGAACGAGACCTTCTTGATATCCGTCCCATACGTTTTGATCTGGATTTTTTAAAATACCCTGATGGTTCCGTCCAGGTGTCCATGGGCGACACAAGGGTGATATGCACGGTCATGGCCGACCCAAAGGTGCCGCCCTTTGCGCAGGAAATGGGCCGCGGATGGATTACATCGGAATACGCCATGTTACCCGGATCGACGGACACCCGATCTTCGCGGGATGTTCAAAAAGGTCGTCCGAATGGAAGGAGCGCAGAAATTCAGCGTCTTGTAGGGAGAACGCTGCGTTCCGTAACGGAATTGCGCCTCATTCCGGAACGGACACTCTGGGTCGATTGTGATGTCATTCAGGCCGACGGAGGAACGCGAACCGCAGCGATCAATGGTGCCTTTGTTGCCATGAATCTTGCCTTCCTGAAGTATATCCAGCGCGGAGATATAGTCCGATGGCCCTTTTCTTCGTGGCTTGCGGCCGTGAGTGTCGGTGTCGTGGAGGGTCAGGTCTGTGTGGATCTCGATTACCGAGAGGATTCACGGGCTGAAGTCGATTTGAATCTCGCGGTGACCTCCAGCGGTGACCTTGTCGAGATTCAGGGAACAGCCGAGTCCGAGCCCATTTCCTTTCCCACTTTTCATACCATGGTGGAAGCAGGAATTCAGGGGGCCCGAACCATTATGAAAGCACAGCGTACGGCCCTCGAAGAAGCATTTCAGGAGTTGAAACCGGAAATTCGAGCCCTGATTCCGGTGGACTACCTGTCGCTTTGATCTTTCCGTTCCAGGTCCTCCATGCCTGAATGCACTGAAATTCATCTGCCGATTCTTGCATTCGTGGTTACGGAGGATAGTGTAAATACGGTTATTAAAGAAAATCATCTTCCCTTCCGGGTTATCCTGGAGAAGGAACGATTAATTCTTGCTTATGAAGGAGAAGACCACCAGGGGGGGGCCACATTCCAGGTGTTTTTCAGTGCTCTTGAGCTTCACTATCCGGAGATACATGCGACGATTGACCGCGTTACAGCCATGCATCGTCTTCCGGTGCCCAGATCAGCTCTTCACCTTGTTACCCGCCGTTACCCCTTCCTTTCCTTCAAAGAAAACAATCTGGTAATTCACCTCGAATCTCTGATTCCTGACGGAATCTCCTGTCAATCGGGTTCTTTCGAAATAGACTGGGGTTTACTCTCCATAACGGTAACCGATCTCCGGGTATCCACACGTTTGATTCGAGCTGCTTCTTCTGAAAATCCTTAAAAAAAACGGGGGACTGAAGTCCCCCGGAGAATAGACCATCAAACTGAAAATTTACTGCAATTCCCGGTACTGTTTGATATTCTTACAGTGTTGGGTCATGATCAAAATGGAAGCGCGCAGATCATGAACCTCAACGTCAAAAGAATTACTCCTGGCATGTGGACAGCAGGGCGGGAAGAAGTAATCTGAAAGAGGCACGGGCTCAATTGCGTGTCCGTACCCGTCGTTGATTGCCTCGATGAAGGCATTGGCGGCCAGCGCATATCCCAGACCGGTTAAATGGAATCCATCGTAGGAGAAGAGCCCTCCGGTCAGAAATTCTGTGTTGAAGGTCATCCCGGCAATTTCAATGCCGTGATGCAGTGCAAGTTCGAGCAGGGCCGCAAAATCATAGACCGGGATCCCGTGGGAAGAAGCCACGGCCTGTATGGAGTTGTTGAAATCCGCAACATACTCCTGAATTGTGGCAGTTTCCGCAGGAGTAAGAACAACTTCTGCCGGAAGCGGGATTCCTGTACCTCCAAGGGTTGCGGGAATGCCGTAGCCCATCTTGATGTAATCAAGCGCCGTCAGTAATACAAAGGTGTCAGGAGTGATGAAGATTCCACCCCCGTCATTTTGACCAAGAAAGGTCATAGGGCTGCCATCGGGGCCGATAACGGCCTCTCCGGTGGATGGATTAACAAGATAGGGAGGAACCGTGGTCACAAAGGGAAGTGTCGTTACGTCGGGTATGTTGCCTGCGACGATATCGGCGCTGGACCCTGCTGTCAGCGTGTCCATCAGATCCGCGTATTGAGCGGCAAAGACATCTTTGGGTGTCAGGGTGACCCCGGGGATTGCCGTTCCCATCAGAGCAGCTCCCAGTGCATCATTGTTTCCAATCCATACCAGCAGTAAGTCCGGCTGGAGGGAGAGAGCCTGCTGGACCTGGGTTCCAAGGCCCCGAAGGATAAGGTCGTGCATGCCGCCCTCATCGGTAATTGTGTTCAGGCAGTTATTTAGAGTCGCACCGGGAACCCCGAGATTGTCGTAGGGACGGGCCAGCGTAAGGTTCAAAGGAACGCCCCATTCGGTCGGATCATCGGTAATGGCCTCAATCGTGGGAGAGAGCTGGCCTGTTTCAGAAAGAAGGCCATGGAGTTCAAGGAGCGCCGGCAGGCCCGGTTCCGAAATCAGCGGTAGTTCGAAGGGCGAAATTCCCAGTTGACGCGCGACTAGTGCCGGGTACGAATTCAGTTGATTGGTTTCAACGAGCCCACCGGACATGAAGCCGGCCGTGAGGCTGTCGCCGATGGCAACGACCTTGGAATACTGTCCGAATCCGGAAAGACTCAAGCTAAGGATTACGAAGGCGAAAAGAAGTCTCTTCATGGATGTGCCTCCTTTTTCAGAAGCTGTAGGTGAAAGCTACACCGAGCAGATGGGCTGACGATGAAAAGGTGCCGTAATATTGATCCTGGCTTACCCCTGCCGTGTCACTTTCGTCAAAGGTGAGGTACATGTATCCAAGGTCAAAGATAAAGGACCCGGATGTGTATCCAAACCCGGCACAGTAACCTGTGCGATTGGAATCGGGAAGAACGGGGCCCACATCCCACAGAGGCTGGGGAGATTCGTCATAAACAATGCCCCCGCGCCATGCCAGCGCGTCATTGGGCCGGAATTCAAACCCGAACCGATAATTGTAAACATCCTCCCAGTCGGAAACGCGAACGGTGCCGAGCTCGGGGTCGTCTGTAATCTCCAGCGCGAGCTGGTCGAAGGAACTCCATCCGGCATAGTTGACATCGACTTCAAAGGTCCAGCGATCTATGGCTGTTGTGGCCAGCCCGATGGAGGCGACCGCAGGAAATTCAATCGATGTTGCCGCGTCGTGTTTCCCCCAGGGGATCGCCTGGCTGACAATGGCGTCAAAGTCTGCAAATCCCGTTGGAATCTGGGTGAATTTGGCGGTCCCGTCGAAATCGATATCAATGGCAGAATGATAGGAAAAGCCGAAAGACCAGTTGGAATTAAACTTGTAGAGAAGGCCGAAGTCGTATCCGATCCCCGTGTCCATACCGCCATCCATGCGGACGTGTCCGACATTGGTGATCATTTGCGTATAGGGGTTGATGGAGGGAACATACTGTTCCAGGGATACTTTGGCGCCGAAATAACTGATTCCAAAGGCAATAGAAAAATTATCCTGCGGTTTGTAAGCAATGGTGGGCTGAACCTTTCCAGCCCGGATCGCAGCCAGTGTCGAAATGTATCGGCCCGTAAACTGGGATGGATCTTCCCATCGGGTTCCGAGGCCGAATGGATTGTATGACCCTACGGCAAACGTCCATCGATCATTCAGAGGGTATACGATCGTACCGTTGCTGGGAAAAAATTTCTGATCCGGCATGGATTCTGAAACGCCATACCCGGGATAGGGGCCGACGCCGTCAAAGTCTGCGCTCGGCAAAATGGCCGTGGTTCCCATATAGAGGGACCGTTTCTGAAAGGCAATTCCTGCAGGGTTGTAAAAGAGGGCGGACGGATCATCCGCCTGTGCGGTAAAGGCTCCTGCCATACCTGTGGCCTTGGCGCCGTGTTCAAAAAGCCCGAACCCGGAACCGAACAGGAGTCCAGACATGAAACATAGCCCGGCAATGACCAATACTTTGGACCTCATAGCTCCTCCTTAGAAGTTAGGTATATGCTCGTAAACCATGGAGTGCCCCTAGCGTACCCCTATCCGGTCGGAATGTCAATAAGAGCCTTTAGTTATGTGGCTTTTTTCACAATTTACGTTCATCCACCGGCACTGGAGCGGCTCTGGTATCATAGGTATACAATGGTAACAAGGCGATCCTTTCTTTCCATGAGTGGATGTGCCTGTCTCGCCACGATGGCTCCGGCACAGGCACAAGACCAGGCCCCGGTACTGGTCCGTGACCCGGATCGTGAGTTTCCACCTCAGGAAGCGCGCTGGTACAAAAAGTTACCGGGAAAGAGAGTGGAGTGCGAGCTGTGTCCGAACCGTTGCCGGGTTGCGGACCGGGAGCGCGGGACATGCGGTGTCCGGGAAAACCGTGACGGTACCTACGTTACACTCATTCATTCAAGAGTCTGTTCGGTTCATATCGATCCCATTGAGAAAAAACCGCTCTTTCATTTTCTTCCCGGTACATCTGCATTGTCCCTCGCGACACCGGGATGCAACATGTGGTGTAAATTCTGTCAAAACTGGCAAATTTCCCAGTTTCGTCCTGAGCAGATCGACTGTATTCATGCGACCCCGGAAACACTTGCCCTTTCAGCTCGAAAATCAGGGGCCCCTACCCTGGCGTACACCTATACGGAGCCGGTTGTCGGAGCGGAGTACGTGTTCGATGCTGCGTCGGCTGGAAAACATCACGGATTGCGCAGTGTGATGATTTCAAACGGATACATAGAAAAGGACCCCCTCAAGGAACTTCTCGCGGTTCTCGATGGAGTCAAGATCGATCTGAAGGCCTTTTCCCAAAAATTCTACGAAGAGATAACGGGTGGAAAACTCGAAGATATTCTCAAGACCATTCTCGCCATTAAATCCTCCAGGACCTGGCTCGAGCTGGTCGTTCTCATCATTCCCACCTTGAACGATTCGAAAGAGGAAATTCAACAGATGGCGCGCTGGATCATGAAGAACCTGGGTCCCGACACCCCCGTCCACTTTACGAGATTTCATCCCACCTATCGGATGAAAAACCTCCCTTCCACACCAATCGCGACGCTGGAGCAATGCAAATCTGTTGCAGATCGGGAAGGCCTAAACTTTGTCTATATCGGAAATGTACCGGGTCATCCTGGAGAGCACACGTTCTGCCCGAAATGCAAGAAGCCGGTGATCCGGCGGTACGGCTTCACCATCCTCAGCCAGTCAATCCGAAATGGAGCCTGTGCCCATTGCGGAAAGACTCTGCCGGGTGTCTGGTCCTGAGAGGAAAGGATGTTGCCTCAGGCCGGAGGATTTTCTCCGGTAATCGCACGATAAGCCTCGCGGTACTTATCCAGAGTGCGGGCAATGACCTCGGGAGGCAGAGGAGGAGGCGGCGACGATTTATCCCACGGGGTGGATTCGAGGAAGTCGCGAACAAACTGCTTATCGTAACTGGGCGGGGAAACCCCGGGTTGATAACTTTCTTTAGGCCAGTAGCGGCTGGAATCGGAAGTGAAGATTTCATCGATGAGAATGATTTCACCACCCGAAACGCCAAACTCAAGTTTGGTGTCCGCCAGAATGATGCCGCGGTTCAAGGCATATTCTGAAGCCTGCCGGTAAAGAGTCAGGGTCAATTCCTTTAGCCGTCCAGCGGTCTCGACCCCCACCAGCTGCTCCATTTTTTCAAAAGAGATGTTCTCGTCATGACCTTCATCTGCCTTCGTGGCGGGAGTGAAGATCGATTCCGGCAGCCGGTCGGCCAGGCGAAGACCCCCGGGAAGAGAAATACCGCAAACAGCTCCGGTCTTCTGGTAATCCTTCCACCCGCTGCCCACGAGGTATCCCCGGGCGACGCACTCGACGGGGATCACCTCTGTTTTGCGCACGAGAATCGATCGCCCATACAGCAGGTCACGATAGGGAAACAACCTTTCGGGAAACTTCTCGAAATCGGTCTCAATCAGATGGTTGTGAATTGTGGACTCAAACTGGCGAAACCAGAAGTTTGAGAGCTGGGTCAGCAGAATGCCCTTACCGGGAATCCCCGGTTCCAGGACAAAGTCAAAGGCGGAAATTCGATCCGTAGCGACAAAGAGAAGGCTGTCGCCAAGATCGTATACGTCGCGCACCTTGCCGCGCTTGAACAGAGGAAATGTAAGATCGGTGGAAGTGATGGCGTTCATGGTGTGGATTGTAGCAACAGTAAAAAAAAATGCAAGTTCACCATTGGTAGATCAAGCCGGTTCAGCCACCAATAAGAACCGCGCCTCCGTTTACGTCCAGGGTGGCTCCGTTAATATGGCGGGCCCAGTCACTGACAAGGAAAAGAATGGGGTAGGCAATGTCTTCGGCGATGGGGATGCGCCGCAGCGGGATCGTGGATGTGATTGCCTCTCTGCGTTCGGGATCACGCAGTGTCCCTTCACTCATGGGTGTGTCTACCCATCCCGGAGCCACAACGTTGGTTCGGATCCCGTGGGGTCCAAGCTCGGCGGCGAGAGACTTTGCCAGAGAAATGAGCGCCCCCTTTGTGGCTGCATAGTGGCCGTGATACGCCTCGCCGCGACGCGCTGCAGTGGAAGAAACGAAAATGATTACTCCTGAACCTCTGGCCTTCATCCCGGGGACCAGCGCATTGGTAAGGTATCCCACCGCGTCAAGGTTCAAAGACATCATCTCCCGCCAGGTTTCCCACGCCATGGCACCCATGGTGCCGTCGTTCCAGATCCCGGCATTGTGAACTACGATGTCCGGAACGACATCGGCTTCACTCAGTGCGCGTAATACCTGGTCCCATCCTGAACGGTCACGAAGATCGGCTCGAATACAGGGAGCTCCGATGTCTCGGGATAGAGCTTCGGCGCTCTCCTGATGTCGATAATACGTGAACCAGGGTGTGATCCCTTCCCTGGCAAAAATTTCAACCGTGGCTTTTCCTATGCCCAGGGATCCTCCTGTGATCAGGGCGGTCTTACCCTTAACATTCAGCATGGATACCTCCAATCAAACTGGTCAGGGATGCCAGCAGGTCCTCAGAATCGAGATGGCGGCGTGTTTCCGTATGGAGACGGCCCAGGGAGATCATGATCCGCTCCAGCTGATCCGGGGAATAGGTCTGGACTGCCGCATACAGGTAGTACATGTAGTAGGGATTGTGCCAGTTTCGGGCCAGAGCGTCATCGAGCCCTGCGACAGCTTTCCTCTTCTCTTTAAGGTTGGGATGCAGATCATGGATGAACGCATTACGGGAAAGATTTCGTTTATCGTGCGGGATGAATCGTGAGAGAATCCACAATCTCCTGATTTCGCTGGATACCTGGGCAAAGATCGCCTGATGGTTGATTCCATGTTCTAAAAGCCTTCGGATACATCGTCCCAGGTCAGAAGGATTCTTCTTTCGAAGCGCGTTCTGAAGGCCAAAATCCTCCAGGCTGTCGTCCGCAACCAGGGAGATCACATGGTCCTTCTCGATCACATTTCCATCGGCAAATGCAGCCAGTTTGTCTACTTCCTGTGTCAGTCTCCCTGTGTTATCCCCGATTCGTGAAAGGAGCTCATTTCGAGCGTCACGATCCATCGATGCATCGGCACGGGCAAGGGCAGCATCCAGAAGATTCTGGAGGGCATGTTGAGAATCATTACCTTTGCCTGTTCCCACTTCCAGGAAAGTGCCCATTTCTTTCAGTTTATCGATCAGAGGGTGCTTCCGTGCCGATGTGGCACATAAAACAAGGGTATGACGGAGATGATCCTCAGTCAGAAGAGTCCATAAACGGTCAGCGAGACAGGGCTCTCCCTCGAGAAGATTATCTTCCGTGTAAAGGTAGGTGTGCTTTGTCCCGAGCAGGGAAAGGGAGGAGAGGCGAAGTAAAAATGTCTCCCGGTCCCATGAGTCGGGGACCCTGACTACGTTTCCCGTCTCCTCGGCTTTATTGGAGGCTACGCTAAGCCCGAGCTCGCGATCCGGTGCGACCACCAGCCAGATCATCAGGCTCCTGTGAATCGAATAGGATAGGGGTTCAGGCCCAGATCAGTGGGTTGTGTCTTTTCTTCAGGATAGTCGACTTCGATGGAATTCCATGACCCGCAGCGCGGGCAACGATCCGACCAGGTTGCTGTTCGCAACTTACATTCCGTGCAAAAATACTCGGTTTTCAGTGCCCCAATTTCGGAAATCACCCGGCGAAACGCCGCTGTGGCCTTCTCCGGCTTACCGGTACGTTCCTCCAGTACACCGATCAGATAATTCAGTGTCGGAGATCGGAACACTCTGGGCTTGATAAGATTAAACTCGCGAAGTGCCTCATCATGCATTTCAAGCCGGTAGTAGAGTCGTCCGAGGAAAAAACGGGGGATCGTGTCATTTTCCGAGGAATAAACAATATCGGCCAGAGTCTCAATGGCCTTTTCCGGTTGTTCCCGGTCCAAAAAGAGATCGGTGATCCGGTGAAGGAGAATAATCGCGTGAGTTTTTAAAAATCCTTCACGCCAGATTGAAACTGCCTTTTCTGCTTCATCTTCCTTGATATAAAGATCCCCGGTCATAACCCATGCGGGAATAAAGTGCGGGTGGTCTTTCTGAAGTACTCTCAGGATTGTAAGGGCAGGACGAAGGTTGTTCCCCGCAATGAGGTCCCGAGCCTGTTCATACTGCAGACCCACAAGCATGCGCCGATGGTCTCCCTTGTCCGCAGTCCGTGCCATGATCTTCTTCTCAATGGCAATGCTGTCCTTCCAGTCCCTCCGCGCTACCGCCAGGTTTCGTCTGAGTGTCATAATGGAAGTCTCAAGACCAGGAATGACGGGAAGGGAATCGATCAGCTTCTGGGCTTCATCCAACTGGTTTCGGCTAATCAATTCCGAAGCAAGCACAAGTTTTACGCCAGTAAATTCCGGGTATTTTGCGGTAAGTTCCTGTAAGCTTTCTATCGATTGGTCCTGATCATCCGGAACTGCTCCCACACAACGGGTAAGGAAAGACAGAAGAGGATGGTCCTGAGATCCGGCCAGGATTACATTTGCGGAAGGAGGTTCTGTTCTCCTGACCAGGATAGACCACACGAGCAGGGCAATCTTATCGTGAACCGACATTTCCCTCTGAAGAGTCGCTTTCGATTTTCGAGACTCACGGTCTCTTCTCCAGGATTCGAGGAGAAAGCGCAGGCCCATCGTGACAAATCCGGCCAGAAAGGCCAGGAGAATAAAGACGCCAATCGTCGTGGTGCTGGTTCGCGATAAATAAAAAGGTTCCCGGAGACTGTCGTAATTCAGAAAGGTAACATAGACACCGTAGATGACCACCAGCAAAATGAGAGTGGTGATCACTACTTTCCAGGTTTTCACGGGATCAGACCCTTTTCCTGAAGTTCCTGGCAGCTGACGCAGTGTCTGGCCCATGGAATTGCGTTAAGACGAGCTTCCTGAATGGGCTTGGAGCATTCGACACAAAGGCCGTAATTCGAAGATTCCATGCGTTTCATGGCTTCATCGATAAGCTTCAGAAGCTTCTGTTCATTATCCGTCAGTTGATAATGAAATTCTTTTTCATAGCTGGACAGGGCCTTATCGCCTGAATCAAGAGCGTTGGCTGCTGTTCCGATCTCCTCTTCCACCCACTCTTTCTCACTGCGGATGATCTGTTCTCTCCGCTCCTCCAGCATCGCTCTATATTTCTTTAATTTCCTTGAATCCATGGCAATGATCCTCACGTCGTTATTATTCATCCGCCCGTTTCCCGCTGGGCCGTCTTATGGTACTTGATTCCATGCCGAATGGTCAATGCCCTGTAAATCTGTTCGTAGAGCATGAGCCGGCAGAGAGTGTGGGGAAAGGTAAGCCCGCTTAGGGATAAGACGTGGTCGGCCTTTGCGAGAATGTCGTTATGGAGCCCGGCGGCGCCCCCAATGAAAAAGTGCAGTTCATGAGGAGGAGTTTCCAGCCAGTGGTTGAATTGCGCAAACCATAGATCGTTTTTCAAAGATTTTCCATCTCTCGACAGAATGATCCGTTGACCGGACGGAGGCCACCGTTTCAGGATTTGACGGGCCTCTCCTGCTATGGCCTCCAGACCGTCTCCCGCTCCCTTTATCCGGTGCTCTGAAAAGGAGGACATGGTTTGGATCCGTTTCCGGTATACGGTAAGAGCTTCATCCAGTGTCGAAGATTTTGAGGTGGAAACAAAGGTTACGGAAATGGTCAATCCCATCGATCACGGTTCCGCGACAGGCTAAATTTTAATTCCATACCGTTTGCGTTTCTCGAGAAGTGTCTTGCGGGAAATCCCGAGAACTCTTGCGGCCCGGGTCTGATTGAACTGGAGCAGATGAAGTACCTGCCGGATATAGGCTTCTTCCAGTTGTTCCAGGTTCCATTGCTCCCGGGTTGCATGTTGAATCAGATCCTCCTCGACAAAGGTATCCATGGGCAGATGGTGCGGGTAGATCCGATCTTCTCCGCACATGATTACAGCGCGTTCAATTGCATTTTTCAACTCACGGATGTTTCCCCTCCATGAGTGAAAAATCAAGATGCTGTGGGTATCTTTTGTCAGCCCCTGGATCTTTCTGGAGTATCGTGCAGAAATATCTCTGGCAAATATGGAGGCAAGATAGGGAATATCGTCTCGCCGTTCTCTGAGAGGTGACAGGGTAAAGGCAAGAACGTTGAGTCGATAAAAAAGATCCTTACGAAAAAGACCTTCACGAACCATCTGCTTTAAGTCCATAATCGACGAAACAATAAATCGAACATCGATATGAATGGTTGCATGGGATCCCAGCCGGGAAAATGTTTTATCCTCGAAAACACGCAGCAGCTTCGCCTGAAGATCAAGGGAAAGGGCTCCGATGTTATCCAGATAGACCGTGCCTCCCTGGGCCAATTCCAGCTTTCCCAGTTTGGTTTCGTAGGCATCGGTAAAAGCACCTTTTTCATATCCAAATAGCTCACTTTCAAAAAGGTCTTTAGGGATGCTGCCGCAGTCAACCTTTATAAAAGGACCATGGGAACGATGGGATGAGTGATGGACCGCTTCGGCAAGATAGTCTTTTCCTGTGCCACTTTCACCCATCAGCAGGAGCGGAGTGTCGAGTGATGTTACTTTCTGAACCTGCTGGATTAGGGTGCGATACGATTGATTGCGGGTCTGGATGTAATCCAGAAGGTTCTTAGGTGAGTAACTTTTCGGTGACATCAGGTGCATCCCCCCACAGTCGTTCCAGAGCATAAAAATCCCTCTGCTCCGGTTGAAAAATATGAATAATAAAATCTACATAATCCAGCAGAACCCAGGTGCCGGATGAATATCCTTCTTCATGAAGAGGTTTGGCTCGAAAAGACTTGAGGCGTTCCTGAACCGCATCACTGACCGCTTTGGCCTGTTTGTCAGAATGAACCGTCATGATCAGAAAATAATCGGTAAAGGATGTGACATCCTGCAGCGAAAGGATCAGGAGGTCTTCCGCCAGTTTCTCCTGGGCGGTCAGGGCGGCTTCTCGGACAAGCCTGGCAGAGGAAGGAAGAGATTTAGGTTTGGGCATAAAGTCTGTACCTCATGATGTAGTTCTCCACGGATTTGGGTGTCAGTCCCGTAACCGGCTTTCCTTCAGATAGCCGGGTGCGGATGTCGGATGATGACAGGTCAATCGGGTCGTGGGGAAAAGTGCGGATTCCTGACCCGAAGGGTTCGCAGACAGAAGCAAGTTCCTCTGGAAGTTTCTCTGTTGCGGATGCAAAAGGGCAACCGGGTCGGACGAGGACCATAATCCGGCAAAGAGAGATCAACTCCATGTGTTTATGCCAGGTATTCAGAATGGCCAGATTGTCCGATCCAATGAGTAAAAAGATCTCATCGGATGTTTCAGCACGGATCTGCTTCACCGAATCAATTGTGAAGACCGGCTTTTCGGAAATTATTTCGCGATTGTCGATGCGGGCATAGGGGATGGATTGGAGCGCGAGGGCCAGCATGGCATGGCGATGCAGGGGGTCTTCCAGCTTTCTTTTGGGTTTGTGGGGTGGCTGAAAGGCAGGTATATAGATGATTTGATCGAGGTTCAAGTAGGCTCTGCATTCCGCCACCGGATAGATATGGCCGAAGTGGACCGGATCAAAACTGCCTCCGAAAATTCCGGTTCTCATTGCTGAATCTTCTCTCGCAAAAACGATAGAAATTCTTTGATTCCCGACCGAGAGACTGCCGACAGGGCAAGAAAGGGCCAATCATGATCTCGAGCATATTGCGATGCCATGAGATAGTTGGACTGATCGGTAGATGCATCCAGCTTTGTACCCACAACGATTCGGGGAATCTCATGAATATCCTCGTGATAGGCAGAGAGTTCACGGTCCAGGGTTTCAAGATCCTTCAATGGTTGACTGCCATCGCTGATATCAACCAGGTGGCAGAGGAGGGAAACTCGTTCAGTATGGCGAAGAAATTGTAATCCCAGGCCCTTGCCTTCACGGGCTCCCTCGATAATTCCCGGGATTTCTGCAACGATGAATGAGAAACCGTCTTCAAAGGCGACGACGCCAAGTTGAGGCTGAAGCGTAGTAAAGGGATAGTCGGCAATTTTTGGCCGTGCGGAGGATATGCTTGACAGGAGAGTGGATTTTCCGGCGTTGGGCAGACCTACGAGACCGGCCTGAGCCATGAGTTTTAATTCAAGGTGAAGAGATCGTATCTCTCCCGGTTGACCTTCCTCCGCATGGCGGGGGGCCTGATGGACCGGCGTGGCAAAATTCATGTTCCCCCTGCCGCCCTTCCCTCCCCGGGCCACGACAAGCTTCTGTCCCTCCTCGACAAGGTCGCCCAGCAATTCCCCTGTTTCTGCATCTGTGACTACGGTACCCCTGGGGACAAAAAGGGTTACATCATCACCATTTCGTCCCCTGCACTGGCTTCCCATCCCGTGCTGTCCGCGCTTTGCCTTATGGTGAGGATATTTTTTAAAATGAAAGAGAGTGTTGTAGTCTCGGGAGGCTTGAAGTATCACGCTTCCGCCATCTCCTCCATCTCCACCCGAGGGTCCACCCCTTGGAACGTACTTTTCTCTTCGAAACGCCACACAACCATTCCCACCATCTCCAGCCTTCACGTGGATGGTCGCCACGTCCAGGAATACCCGGGGACTCACTGGAGAGAAGGCTTCCCAAGCTGCTGAATGGCAAGTTGTTGAAACTCACCGGAACCGTCCTGAGCGACTTTTCCGTAATATTCCCTGGCATGGCCCTTGTCCCCGGAACGTTCGTAATTCTGTGCAAGAAGGTACTGAATATCAGATCTTCCAGGAATCAGGTGGTCGGCCTCGGTGAGGTGTTCGATTGCCAACCGGGATCGGGACAGATTGGTTGCCGTCACGCCTGCAACGTACCGGGAGTAGAAGAAATGAGGGTCAATTTGAATCGATTGAACAGCCAGGGACAGACCCGCGGTATCATCCCGGGAAAGCTGATGCAGGTAAGCTTCGATGGCTGGAAAGATGGCATGGCCGGGTGCCCGCCTTTTCAGCGGTTTCATCAGTTCAAGGGCCCGGGGCACATCTTTCTGCTGGACCGCTTCTATGGCACTGTCCAGCACCTTATACGATTCCATTGTCCGCTCCAGATCGGCTATCGCTTTCTTAAAAGATTCTCTTCCGACATTCCCCCGTTGCGGATATCGTGTTTCAAGAAGCTGACGGGCGTTCGAAATCCTTTCAGCTGAAAGAGGATGAGTTTCAAAGATGTTCATAAATTTCGATGAGGTACCTCCTAGAGATTGGAGGATTTCCTGAATCTGCACCATTCCATGGGGATCATATCCGGCCTTTACCATGTACTCCATGCCCAGTGAGTCGGACTCCATCTCCTGCTTCCTGGAGAAATGAAGGAGGGTCAGATTGGATCCCAGAAGCGATCCCAGCTGCCAGTATTCCTTTCCCTTGACGTCCTCAATCTCCGTATACGCCATGACCCCCAGCAGAAAGGCCTGGGCCAGAATCTGTCTGGAATATCCGATTGCACTGTGCCGAAGATTTACATGAGCCGTTTCATGGGCAAGAACTGCAGCGAGTTGAGCCTCGCTCTCCATGTGATACAAAAGCCCGCGGGTGATCGAGATTTTTCCACCGGGCAACGCGAAGGCATTGACGGCAGGCGTATTAAGAAGATTGAATTCATAAGGGAATTTAGGTCTGTGACTGACAACCGATACGTTTGTTCCGACCTGTGAAATGAAATTGCTCACGGATCGATCCGGATAGGTGCCAAAACTCTCCTGGGTATAAATCGGGTAGAGTTCTTTGCCCGTTGCGATTTCCCACGTCTCATCCACAAGGGAAAACTGATTTTTCCCCGTCACGGGGTTTGTTACACATGTCATGAACAGGACCGTCGTGATCGCAACGATAAGGATACGGACGCCGTAATGTTTCATGACAACATTGTACACGATATTCTGCACGGATGTTACATTATGAAACACGGCATTCCGGGTATTGGAGTCCCGGGTGAAACCTGTGCCCTGGAATGGTCGATCGCTTATTATGAAGAAAGTGTAAAGGAATTTTTCCTTATGAAGCCCTGACTTTCTTATAATCCTTTTTCATCAGAGTAGTTTCGTAACGTGTCTTTTTGTTTCAATCGAGATTCAAACCGGTATCAGGCATAAACACCCTGTTTACGGGATATGGTATGGGTCCAGGTTTTTATGAAACTTGAAAGATCTTCTCTGTGTTTGATTTTGGCCATGGGCAGAATATTGGTCTTGAAAGGCTGAAACCGTAAACAAATTACTGTAATTCAAACATTAATAGTCATGAAGCCTTTTTTACGTTCATTGTTGAATTGTAAACACAATATTGAACTATTTCGTATATTCATATATACTTCAATCTAGACACACAGGAGGTTGAAATGAAAAGGAAACATCGTATTACAAGTATGGAAAGAAAAAAGAAGCTTGCCGGTCGTCGGCGATCGCTTTCCAGAAGGCATAAGGAATTACCCGATGAGCTGAAATCATCTCCCAGGCCCAAGCGATCCCGGTCTGGCTTGCGGCGCAGAAAGATAAGAAAACCTCGAACTACGGTATATGGCAAGCTTGGAGATCTGATACGGGACAGGAAGGGGCCGGAAACTCTTAAAGTTTCTTTTCTTGATATCGAAGCCGTACTGGGACGCCCTCTGCCGTCATCTGCGAGGAAGTATAAAGCCTGGTGGGCAAACAATCGATCCGCCAAGGCTACATCCAGACATTCAAGAGCCTGGATGGATCAGGGATATCTGGTTTCCGATGTCGATTTTCAGAAGGGTTACGTTGTGTTTTCCAGAGTCAGGGGACAGCGGCACGCTCTTCCCTATGCGGCCATGCTTATCGAATCCGCTCGCCATCTTGAAGAGGGGGGCAGCGTACCCTTTACGCGTAAAGCACTTTTTGCCGAAGTCGCACACCGACATCCAAAGGCTCTGATTCACAATCAGGCATTGAACCCGGTCATTCAGGCAATGACAGAGAGTTCGAAGAGTTCCAGGATGGTTGCCGAGCGCTGGCGCGGTGTCTTTTCAAGGGTTTCAAGGGGACAGTATCAGTTGAGTCAAAGGGGAAAAACACTGGACCTTCAAGCAAGGCGTCCCATCAAGGTGCGTGGAAAAACCGTCCGCACGCGTCTCCGTTATTACCTTCAGGCCACGCGAGGCTGGGATCTCGATACCGGAAGGTTAAAAGCTGGAAAGAATTTTCCCGAAATCCCCTTTGACCTGGTCGCCCGGGATGGTTCTGTTGCGGTTCGGATTCTCCGAAGTCGAGTACAGCGGGGAAAAGATCAGGGTCTGGGAGCCATTATGGAGGCTCTCTTCGCCCTTGACAAGGTTCCGGCCAAGAAGAAATTGCTGGTCCTGGAAGACCGCTCCTCAAGAAACCGGGAAAGGGGAATTGATTCCTTGATTCTTTCTCTTTCCGGTCTTTGCAGAAATGTTGAAGTGATGAAATATGTGGTGGGAAGCAAACCCGACAAGGATCATCTGATTTCAATCAAATGAGGGTTCTCTGGCTCCTCTTGTTGCTCGCCGGAGGTCAATGGGGAGAGGTGGTCACCGTTCGGTATGTCATGTTTAACGTATCGGTGACGGATGCCTATGGAAAACCGCAGACTCACCTGAGAAGGGACGATTTCACCATGTGGGTGGATCTGAATCAGGTGAGGTTTGATCACTTCTCTCACGATTTTTCAGCTCCCGTTTCAACGCTCATTCTGCTGGATGATTCCGGGAGTATGGATCTGGGACGCCGTCCCAACATGGTGAAGGCCGTGATCCAGCAATTTCTTCGTCAGTGGAGAGAGGGGGATGAACACGCGCTAATCTCCTTTCAAAACCGATCCATGCATACGGAAATCCCCTTTCCGGGGAGCAAAAGGGGCTTTTTTGATTTCCTGGCTCAATCCAAACCGCGCGGGCAGACGGCATTATACGATGCGCTTCTGGCAGTTCAGGATGAAATACAGAAAGGGTCCAACGAAAGAAAACAGATCATTTTAATCACGGACAGCCATGATAATTATTCCAGTGTCCCTCCGGGTACAGCGATTCAGATTATTCAGGAGCTGGAGGTGCCCGTTCATGTGATCTGTGTCCCTCTTTCGGAACGCGAACCACTTGAAATCAAGTTTTTACTTTCCCTGGCTAAATATACGGGAGGAACGCTTCATGTTCTGAAGAGAGAATCGGAGATCGAGGAAGCCGTATCTCAAATTCTGGCCCTCGTCCACCATCAGTACCTTCTGGGATTTGCTCCGGATACTTCAAAGGAGGTACAATATCGAAGAGTTCAGATCGATGTGAAAGGCAAGCATATTATTCGCACCAGAAAAGGTTATAAGGGCTACCCGCCCCGAACACAATAATAAACAGGGAGGATGTACCATGCGGATTCGTATTGCATTGTTGTTGATCGTCGCCGTGGCGATGGTTGGATGCGCCACCAAAACCTACGTTCAACAGGAAGTGTCCAAGTTGAACCAGGACGTTTCGACCCGGGTGGATGGTGTAGAGAAGAGTGTTGAGAAGAACCAGGCGGAGATCGATCAGCTCGAACAGAAGACCACGATCCTCGACCAGAAGACCGCTCAGGCAAGCCAAACCGCCCAGGATGCGCTGGATCGTGCCCAGGATGCTCATCGTCTGGCCCAGGGTAAACTTCTCTATGAAGTCACCCTTTCCGATGATAATGTCCATTTCAAGAGCAACTCTTCCGAACTCAGCCTGGAGGCCATGGCCGCGCTTGAAGCCTTTGCTGTAACCCTGAAGAATGAAAACAAAAATGTCTTTATTGAAATCCAGGGTCACACGGACTCAGTTGGATCTGAGGAGCACAATTATGAGCTGGGTCTCGGGAGGGCTGAAGCCGTGTTGCGGTATCTCCACATCGATCAGGGGATTCCACTGAATCGAATGCAGATGATTTCGTATGGAGAAGAAAAACCTGTTGCCGATAACGATACACCAGAGGGTAGATCTCAGAACCGTAGAGTGGTTCTGGTTGTTATGGAGTAGAAACCTTACGCATTATTGAATGGTACCGGGGGGGGCATGCGCCCCCCCCCTTCTATATTCCCTGAAGGAGTACAAATGGCAAGGATATCCTGGGATCACTATTTTATGGCGATTGCACGGCAGGTTTCATCCCGGTCAACGTGCCCCCGAAGAAGTGTCGGAGCCGTAATCGTTCGGGACAGAACCATTCTGTCGACCGGATATAATGGGTCGGTTCGCGGTATGCCTCATTGTGAAGATGTAGGATGTCTTCTTGAGAATAACCACTGTGTGACAACCGTTCACGCGGAGGCAAATGCAATTCTGCAGGCTGCCTTTAATGGTGTATCGATTAAAGATGCCGATATCTACTCCACATCACAACCATGCTGGAACTGCTTTAAGCTGATCGTAAATTCAGGTATTCGAAGAGTGTTTTATATGGATGCATATGCCGATGAACGGACGTTTCGTTTTGCGGAAGCCTCCGGTATTTCCCTCATTCACCTCCCGGAGACTCCGGATTCATGAATTCGTCAAGAAAGAGTTCCGTTCCCGTGCTTACTTCATGAAATGAGCAACCAAAGCCTCCTAAGGTCTCTCGAACAATGTAAGCCTCCTGCCGAATCTGTTTGGAATTACTGTTCCGGGACAGCTGAAAATCGAGCAGGATCAGCTCACCCAGGGGCGGGCGGTACACAGCTTCCATCTGGCAGCCATGGAGGGAGAGGTCCCGGATCGTCCCGGGCCATTTCTGCTCGTTCAGATAGAAATGGGCAGGAATGTCGACGACCAGCCTGGATTCCCGGCGAATGGGAAGATGAACATGGTTTTGAACGAGGGCCAGGAATCCATCTTCATCAATGGGTTTCTGGTGAAAGTCATTGGCTCCAGCCTGTAGCGCCTCGTCGCGGACACTCAGACTGGAAATAATGACAATCGGAATCGAACGCGTCTCCGGTAAATTCTTCAGAATCCTGGTCGCTTCAATGCCGTTCATTTCGGGCATTTCTACATCCAGTAGGACGACGTCCGGCAGGACCGCCCGCGCAACCTTGATGGCTTCGAGACCTGTGGTTGCAGTCACAATCCTGCAATCTGAACGCTTTAGAAAAGAACGTTCCAGATTGAGAAAATGCTTCATGTCATCTACGAGTAAGATGGTGATCACATGCCCTCCAGGCGGTTGATGCAACAAGTCTAGCACAGGGATCCGGGAGATCTCAACGGGAACCATCGGATCGCAGGCGGTCAATCAGTAAGGATCCGCTGAAGGAGGAGATTCGCGTAATCGGGACGGGGAGGCATGCCGAGCATGAGAGCCTGCTGGTATCCGTCCCACGCTGCTTCCACGTGTCCCGTGACGAAATAGACCTGGGAGAGATTGATGTACCCGGAATAGCTTCTCGGATAAGATTGGATGGTTCGCTTGAAAACCGATTCGGCCAGCTTCCATTTCCGGTTGCTCAGAGACCATCCTCCCAGCCGGTTCAGTAAATCATTTCCTGAGGACCCCAGGAAAAAGGCATGAAGATCTTCCCTGTGAGCCTCTTGCCCCCGCTGATTTCTTCGATCGATTTCACCCTTCAGAAGGTGAAAGAAGGGTACATCCCATCGCTGATCCATTGCCTCGTTCAGATATTCTTCCGCCAGATCCATCCGGTTGAGCTTCAGTGCGGCCAGAGACTGGCCGTGCAGAAGATAGGGATCGGGCGCCCTGCGGTCGTCGGGAACCCCCAGTGAGGAAAGGGTGAAGATGATGAGGAAGGTGAGAGTTGGTTTCCACTTTCCTTCCTTCATGATCATCCCGATTTTGGATAGAAATAATCCGCCAAAGATGCAGAGAACCGGAACCAGGGGAAATCGATGCCGGGATGAGGGGTAATAGATCAGGAGAGAGAGCGTGATAGTAAGAAGCCATAAAAGAAGCGGAGCGACAGTACTTTTCGCAGATCGGAAATATAATCCGGCCATGCCCGCTGCCAGAATGAGAGCGAAGGGAACCGGAAAGAATCTGGCTGCGAGGGGGCGCGTGCGGAACCATTGCTCGTTCAGGGCATATTCCCAGGTGTCCATGAGCCGCTGGATTTTGAGAGTGAGATTTCTGAGAAAACCGAGCGGATCACTTCTTCCATAATGAATGGCCTGTCGTATCCAGTATCGGTTAACCTCTCTGGGTGTGAGGGGGGCTGTCCCGGAAAGCTGTTCTGTCTTTGCCTTGAGCTGTCTGGCCATGTCGTGAAGTGAACCCTGCAGACCCAGGTTGTTCGTGAAGAGACCGAAGGATTGAGGGTTGTTTCCCATATAAAGGGCTACACCGGCCTGACCGGACGTCGCGAAGAACTGGCCGGTTCCGGCCAGTTGAAGCAGGGGAAGGAGAATAAGGACAGGTAGAGATGAGGCAAGGACGATAAGCCAGCGCCGATCCCGTAGACGAGACCACAGAAAAAGAATGGGCAGGAACAACAGGGCGTTGGGACGCAGAAGGATGAGTTCCCCCAGAAATAGACCCGCAATCATGAGGTAAACACGGTGGCGGGAAAAAAGCCCCAGGAATAACATGGAAAGAAGGACAGGCGTTACAACAGCCTCAGATAGTGCGTGGACTTCAAAAAAGGTGACCGGACCGTAGAAAAAGAAAAGGATCGTGGCACACCACGCGGCAGCATTTCCAAAGAGTCGGTCGGTCAGGAGAAACACTAAACCCAGAGAAAGGGTGCCCAGTATGATCTGGATGATGTAAAGTAAAGGAAGCCGGGCAAGGTCTCCTCCCGATATTATGGCCAGGAAAATGGAATAGCCGGGGGAAAGAAGGAAAATTCCTTCCGGTTTTGGAATAAAGAATCCTTCGCGAAATTGTTGGGCCAGTTCGAGGTAATATCGGCTGTCAATCGCAGGATCCGCAAGAGATGGAAAGGTGTGAAGGGCGGAATAGAGGTACCACCCCTTTACACACAGGGCCAGAACAAGGAAGAGAAAGAGGCAGAAGAAGCGCTTCATAGCTTAAGTTTACATCAGCTTTTCCTGGATGTGCTCAATTCGTGATCTCAAAAACCCCTACTTTTGGAGGATAGACATGGGACGAAGAAGTGGTTATCGTAAGGGTAGATACAATTCATGGGGCGGAGGCTGTAAGGTGGCCATAGGGCTTTTGAGATCATTTCCTGGCGCCCTCCGAGAAATTAATACTCAAAAGCCCTATTTTTTTGTCTAAAGCAGGGCGCACATATCCTGAGATCCTTTGAATACTTCAGAGCATAAGGTTGCGTGGTGGAAAGAGTAGCCGGTCATCTCCGCCCGTGCAGGGCGGACGCGCTGACTTCCCAGAAGAACACCGGACGCCTGTCCGAATAGAAGTTTCAACAGAAGGGCCGGGACTGGAATCCAGGACGGACGCCGGTACGAAGCCCCAAGCTGTTTGGCAAATTCCTTCTGGCGAAGAGGGGATGGGGAAACGACATTGAGGGGACCCGAAAGCTGGGGAGAAGCCCAGGCATGGAGCATCAGACCCATCGTATCTTTCATGGAAACCCATGAAAGCCATTGCTTTCCAGTTCCGACAGGCCCACCCAGTCCTGTGCGGAAAATGGGAATCAGATGGGCCAGCATACCGCCAGATGGATGCAACACGACCCCAAAGCGGAGAGTGACAACACGGGTACGATCGGTGGAAATAGAGGAAGCAGCCTCCTCCCACGATACGCACAGCTGACTGAGAAAATCCTTTCCTGGGCGTGCCTTTTCATCCAGCCAGGTGTCTCCCGCATCTCCGTAATATCCAATTGCAGAGCAGGAAAGAAAAACCGGAGGGGGAGAAGATGTCTGACGGATCTCCCTTGCAAGCCTCAGCGTGGTGTCCACGCGGCTATGAAAAAGCGAACGTTTTACTCTGGAAGTCCAACGGTGCCCCAGCAGAGGTTCTCCCGAAAGATTTACAACCAGATCACACTGCTCCAGATGCGAAGCAAGACAATCGTTCCAGGTAACTGTGGACAGGGAAGGCTGGGATGAGGAATAGGGCTTTGGAAATCGAGTGATAACTGTCACTGAGGATCCCAGGGAAAGGAGGTAATTCACAAAGAAACCTCCGATAAATCCTGTCCCGCCCGCAATTACAACACGTTCAGGAATCATCAGCTATATTGAGAGAAATACCGGGAGAAATCGAATGAATGAAATCCCCTATTTTCTTGGGCATTCCTTTTCGATTTGATTCATGACCTCCACTACCCCCTCTTCATCCTTTCCGTCCAGCAGGGAGGGAACAAGATTTTTACGGGTCATTCTGGCCAGCTGGGAAAGAACCTTCAGATGAAGTGCATCATAACGCAGGCCGAGGACAAAAAACACATGAGTAGGTTGATCGTCGGGCGCACCCCAGAGTATTCCTTCGGGGGACAGGGCAAGAAGAAGGAAGGGGCGCATGATGTTTCTTGGATTTCTATGCCGTGTATGAAGAAAGGCAACTCCTCCTTCCTGTGCGGTGGAAACCATCTCTTCTCTTTCTTTCAGGTTTGCGTAAAACCAGCCAGGGTCGGCGATGCAACCGCAGGTATGCGCAGTGCGCGTCAGTCTCTGAAGTACCTTGTCCTTTTCGGTTGTAGCCAGATCGACAAGGATGCCGCACCGGGGGATAAAGTTGATCAGAGGGACATCCAGCAGGGCCGGAGGCATCGATTCAAAATCAATGGCAAATTCCTCAGGAAGTTTCTGTTCAATCCAGAGGTCAATCTTCTCCTTGGGGAAGCGCCAGTCTTCGGCGACCTTTACGGCGGGAATATCTCCCTTGTCAGCCATGGAATTAATCTTGTCCTCACCCAGGCGAAGATAAGCTGAGAGTTCTTTTACAGTAAGCAACATGTCATCCATGGAACTATCATCGACAAAAGAAGGAGGTTTGTCAAGCATCAGCCTTCCTGAAATCAGAAGAACAAAGGCTGAAAAACTGATTAATAGGTTTTCCCGAGAAAGCGGGTAATTTCCTCTTTACCAAGAGTCTGCTCCACGACGGTACTGTCCATATCTTTGACAAAGGTCGATACATCAATGGGTTCAGACTCCACGACCTTGCCGTTGGCTATGCCTTCGAATTGGATGGAAGCCCTTTCTGGGATCTGGATGTTCATCCTGTAGACCAGCAGAGAGGCTCCCGGCGGAAACGTCTGATGACGAAGCAGGTTCACTCTCAGGTTATGATCGATCTTCATGTCGAGGGAACTCAGGATGGTCGTAAGATCGGAAGCACATGTGATCGTCAGGACGATATGACATCGGGAAGCATCAATACGATAGGTGGAAATATCTGTGAGAATGAAGGGACCCACCTGAATCTCTTCCTTCTTCGAATGGCACCCAAAAAGAGTCAGAAGAAAAAGTAGAATCAAAATCCTTCGAATCATGGAAAGCCTCCTTCAAGGATAAAAAAAAGCATATCATACCCTCTTTGTGATGTGATACACTAGAGATATGATACGTTTTGGTACCTCCGGCTGGCGTGCGATTATTGGTGACGAATTTACATTTGAAAATGTTCGAAAGGTCACACAGGCGATTGCAAATCATCTGATTAGGACCTCACCGGAAAATTTGAAGATCCTGATCGGCTACGATACGCGGTTTCTATCCGATCGATTTGCTCGAGAAGCCGCCGGTGTGTTTGCCGGAAATGGATTTGCCGTAGGGTTGAGCGACCGGGATGCACCGACACCTGTGATTGCCCATGCCATTCGAGAAGGAGGGTATCGGGGAGGGATCAACTTTACTGCATCCCACAATCCTTCTGTGTATAACGGACTGAAGTTTTCCACAGCGGATGGCGCTCCTGCTCCTCCAGAAATAACAGGAGCCATCGAAAAGGAGATCTGTAAGGTATCCGAGGTGCGTATCGCACCTCCTGCTTTGATGGATGAGAGGGTTCAGATTGTGGATTTACGACCTTCCTATCTGAAGAAGATCGAATCCATGATCGATGTCGATGTTCTTCATTCTTCCAAATTACGTGTTGGATACGATGCCCTGTACGGCACAAGCAGGGAGTATCTGGATCATTTATGCCTTGAAAACGGCGTGGAAGTCACCTCAATCCATAACTACCTGGATCCATATTTTGGGGGTGCGACGCCGGACTGCAAAGCCGAAAACCTTACAGAACTGAAGAAAATTGTGGTGGACAAGAAACTGGACCTGGGACTGGCAACCGATGGAGATGCGGATCGATTCGGGATTGTTGACCATACAGGTCACTATGTTTATCCCAATTACATTCTTGCCATGCTGGCCTTCTATCTGACCCGGGAAAGGAAGTGGAGAATGGGGCTCGGCCGTACTGTGGCAACCACACATATGATCGATCGGATCGCAGACTATTTTGACATCCCGGTATATGAAACCCCTGTGGGATTCAAATATCTTGGAGAAAAGTTTATTGCGGGAGAAATTCACTTTGGAGGAGAGGAGAGCGCCGGGTTGAGTGTTACAGGTCATGTTCCAGAGAAAGACGGCATTATTGCGGATCTCCTTGTTGCGGAGATGGTTGCGCGCGAAGGTGTTCCTCTTGAAACGCTGTTACAACGTCTTTTTGATCAATTCGGTCCTCTCTATTCCAAGAGGATTGATCTGGAACTTACCCCCCAGCGCCATGCGGAAGCTTCCAATCGACTTCAGGATGTCGGGGATCATCTGGGGGATTTCTCCATTGTCCGACGGGATGACACGGACGGTCTCAAATGTTACGGCGAAGATGGATCATGGGTTCTTTTCCGGCTTTCAGGAACAGAGCCTATCGTGAGAATTTACGCGGAGAGCGAAAAGCAGTCTAAAGTTAAGCGATTGCTTAATCTGGCAAAAAGCTACATGGAGGAGGACTAAATGTTCATAATCGAAGAGGTTTTTGCGCAGGAAATTCTCGATTCCCGGGGAAAACCTACCCTTGAAGCTACGGTTCTCCTCTCGGGAGGTGTGGAAGCCAGTGCCGCGGTTCCCTCCGGCGCATCGACGGGAAGCCGTGAGGCGCTCGAATTGCGGGATGGCGATGAACGATACGGAGGTCAGGGCGTGCTGAAGGCTGTTCACCACGTCAACGGCCCTCTGGCCGAAGCGGTGATGGGAATCGACGCCCGGGATCAGGCCTTTGTGGATCGTCTGATGATTGAGGCGGACGATACGGCCAATAAATCAAAGTTGGGCGCAAACGCTATTCTTTCCGTATCCCTTGCCGTAGCCAGAGCCGCCGCTGCAGCCAGTGACCTTCCTCTCTTCCGCTACATCGGAGGTCTCCATGCTACGACCTTACCCATCCCCATGATGAATGTAATCAATGGAGGAGTTCACGCCGATAATAACCTCGACATTCAGGAATTCATGATTGTTCCCCGGGGATTTCCGACCTATTCCCGTGCCCTGCGGGCTGCTGCCGAGACGTTCCAGGCTCTCAAAGTTCTCCTGAAGGCAAAGGGTCTCTCCACTTCCGTGGGGGATGAAGGCGGATTCGCACCTGATCTGGGCAACCATCGTCAGGCTCTCGATCTTATTCTGGAAGCCGTCGAAAAGGCCGGATATCGTTCCGGTGAAGAAATTGTTCTTGCCCTTGATGTTGCGGCGAGCGAGCTCTATCGGGATGGGAAATACTCACTCCCCACCGAGGGTATGAACGGTGTGACCGCGGAGGATATGGTTGCATTTTACCGGGACCTGGTGGAAGCCTACCCCATTGTATCCATCGAAGACGGGATGGCTGAAGACGACTGGGATGGGTGGGGCCTTCTCACGCGGGAACTGGGTGCGAAAACGACGATCGTCGGTGATGACCTCTTTGTTACCAATGAATCGATCTTAAAGGACGGAATAGAAAAAGCCATCGCAAACGCCATTCTGATCAAGCTGAATCAGATCGGAACCGTTTCAGAGACCATTCGAACCATTCAATTGGCCCGCCGACATGGCTATCTGACGGTCGTATCCCATCGAAGCGGTGAAACCGAGGACTCCTTTATTGCCGATTTTTCTGTCGGAATGACCGCATCGCACATTAAAACCGGATCCCTCTCCCGTTCAGATCGACTGGCAAAATATAACCAGCTTCTCCGCATCGAGCACGATCTGGGCGACGATGCACGTTATGCAGGAACAGCCTGGTAAATCAAGAGCCCTCTCACTGGGGCTTTTCGTTCTGCTTCTCTTTGTTGTCGGATTGTATATCCTGCACTCCAATGTTTCGTTGCGTCATCTCCTTGATCTGAAGGACCGGAAAGACTCTCTCCAATCAGAGACGGCAGAACTGATTAAGGATATCCACAAAATTCAATCGGATATCGAAGCCCTGAAAGATGATCCTGAAGTGGCCGAACGACTGGTTCGTGACAACCTCGGATATGCAAGAAAAGATGAAAAGGTGGTCTGGCTCCAGGCCGACGAAGTTAAACCTGTAACCGAAAACTCCAACCCCTGACTTCAGGCCGGCTCAGAAAAAAATGCGGCCGCCCGATCGGGCGGCCGCTTGCTGTCATGGGAAACTTGGGAGCTGCCTACAGAGGAAAGGTTCGCTCTTTACAGGTAATATGAAGGGTTTCGAGCTCTTCGAGGATGGGGTTGTAGAACTCGGGAAGGTTTGGCATGTGAACACCCTTCGTTGTAATGGCTCCATCCATGATCAGGTGCGTTCCGACCGCCGCCGGCAGAGATACGGTTCGAGCAACGGCCGTGTCTCCATTGGGAATGCCAAAATCGATCATTGTGGATGTGATCCGTTCTTTGCGATCCTCAAACTGGGCGATAAAATTATGGAAGAGGACGATCATGTCCCGCTCTCCTTCATGTATCGCAAGTTTATGGCTGAGCAGGGAGAAGAGAACGTCCAGGGGCGTGGAATTGCTCATGTTGATCGGCCGATCTTCAAAAACACCGGCCCATGCAAGTTTTTCCATCTCAGGACTGTCACCTTGAATCCCCAGTTTTTCAGCCGCTCTGGCTCTCACGTCATCCGATGGAGAGCATCCGACGAGCTCGGCCATGAACTGGCGGTAGGTCTTTCCGGTGACGTCGATTTCATTCAGAGTTAACAGACCAAGCCCGACGACCTTCTGCATCAGCGGGCACCATCCGGGATTTCGAAAGGTTCCGCGATACATGTCCTGAGTCTCATGAAGACCATAGAGGTCGATATACTGAACAGAATTTCGGTTGGGATAGGCTTCCAGTTCACCCACTCCGTCCACGTGAACCTTGTGAAAATCATAGAAGAGCCTTGCAGATGGAACGTCGACAACGGATCCATCCCAAAGATATTTTGCCGTATTCCCGGATGCTAAAAGGACCCCGCGGGGGGACCAGGTGAATTTGTATCCCCAGGGATTGGTGTTGGCCTCGGGAGCGGGCAATGCGCCACAGTAGGATTTAAAGCTGATGATCTTTCCTCCGCGATCCTCTACATCGTGGATGATCTTCATGGCGGACATATGGTCGATGCCGGGATCAAGTCCCAGTTCGTTCAGGATGAGGATTCCGGCCTCTCTGGCTTCACCATCGAGGGCACGCATCTCTGGTGAGATGTACGACGTTGTCACCATGTCCTTCTTGTACTTGATGCAGAGTTTGGCGACCTTGACATGGTATGCGTAGGGTACGAGGCTGATCGTCACGTCATGTTCCGAAACCAGGCGGTCCAGTTCGAGGTCATTCTCCACGTTGAGTGGAATTGCCGTACCCCTGGGATGCTTGTTGACAAGCTTTTCCGCTTTGGAAACCGTTCGAGAGGCAACAGTCACCAGGACGTTTTCCCTGGATAGCAGGTAGTCGACAATGGGTTTTGTGACAAGGCCGGCTCCCAGGATGAGTGCTTTCTTCATGATTCCCTCCTTCATTCAATAAATGTTTTCATATAACGGAAGGGAGCTGTAAACTCCCCACGATGAACAATGAGAGCCCGCATGAGCGGGTCGGGCAATCCCAGCGATTCTGCGGGTTTCGTGAAGTCGCAGGCAATCAGGGAAGGCATGAAGTCACGCAGAACACTGGAAAAATAGGTTGAAGCCTCAAAGGGTAATTCACACGGCAGATTATCGATGGCAAGGACCGCCGGGCCGTTTCCCTCAAATCCGTCAATGACCCTGTCCTCATCGGTGAGGTAGACATAGACCGGATTCCCGGAATCCGTGCAGTGAAGATTGAATTCGATCGAGCCGTTCGGGTCACAGCTGATGTCCGAAACCCCTCGGAATTTCGGCTGACCGGAAGCATAGAGATCCCGTACCTGCTGACGGGTAATCAGTCGGGGATAGGATGGGGTCCAGAAAATACAGTTGATCAGCAGGGTCAGATGGGGAAGGTACTGGTGGAACATGCCTTTGAATCGTTCCGGATGGTCGTAATATTCCTGTAATTCGAAAGGATGATCCGGCTCAAGCGGGGCTACGAGATGCTCTTCTTTGAAAATGACTTTGTAGAAGAGGGTCGAGTCAGGAAAACCGCTCTTTCCATAAGAAAGAAGGTCCGAAGGGGTAATGACTTTATGGGGGAGAACATCGAAGACTTCCTGAGCCCCTGCGGAAACATGGCCATATCCCGCAAACCCAAACACCATGGGTGTGAGAGCAGGAGGAAGAGGTGTGGCCAAACATTCCTGACCGACCGCAGCGATTGCCTTTTTGGCTTCCTCAAGGGAAGGGTATTCCTTGGCCTGGCGGATCTGCTCGAAAGGTGTGGAAAATCCCTCTGTCTTCAAACGCTGCCCCAGCATCCAGAGTCCATCGATCATGCCCGCGTACCCTGCATGAATGCCAAAGAAAACGAGACGCCTCTTTTGTTCGTCCTCAATTTTTTCGTAATCAATCAAGGTGCATTTCTGCTGGAGAAGTTTGCGGAGCATGGGCATGTTGTAGGATTGGCCCTTGATGGTATGGGAAAAGAAGATATAGGTTTTCCCCGAAAGAAAAACCTCCGAAGGCATTTCCTTGACGCCCATGACAATATTGCATGAGCTCAAATCCTCGCTCAGACGGGCTCCCGCATCCGCGTACGCCTGGTCCGTAAAAATACGGATCGGGGAAGGTTGGACAACAAATTCCGCATCAAGGCTCTGAATCAACGCTGCCACATCGTCGGGAGTGAGGGATACGCGCCGTTCCCACTGGTTCTTATCTTCCCTTCGAATTCCGATGATGTTAGGCATGACAACTCCTCTTTCAGGGGGTGAGCCGTCAGCGTAGCATCCTATTTTCACGAAGTCAACAGAACTCCTGGAACGCTCAGGTGTGTATAATACGGGGTATGAATACCCCCTTGAATTCCAAACCCGGGACACCCGATTCTTCACAGTTCAGCTTGGGCAAACGGAACCTTCCCTTCGTCTTTCTCTTTCTTTTGATCCTCACGGTTCCAAAAGATTCATGGGCCTACCTGGATCCGGGAACAGGGAGTTATTTTTTCCAGATGCTGATTGCCGCCCTTGTGGGTGGACTCTTTGCCATCAAGATGTTCTGGAAAAAAATCCTTATATTCTTTCATCGCCAGGCACCCTCTTCACCATCCTCAGAAGCAGATGAACAGGAGAAGGGGGAAACCAGTTCTCCTGAAGCCTGAACGACGAATTGGTTCCTCTGTGACATCCGGCCTTCTATCCTCACATCCTGCTTCCTTCCGTGATCCATCGGGAACGATCTTTCTCCATGGGGAGTCGATCCTTCGCTCCATCTCCCCCACCTACGCCTCCACATACACTCATCTGAACGAATCGGGCCTCTTCAAGGCTCTTGTCGAAAAGAAGATGCTGGTCTCCCATACTGAACTGGATGAAAAGGAATTCACTGAGGTAGAGTTCTGGAAAGTTATCGCCCCTGAAAAGATTCCCTTTATTTCCTACCCCTATGAATGGACCTTTCAACAGCTAAAGGATGCCGCTCTCCTGACTCTGAAAATCCAGTCTCTGGCCCTGGATCACGGGATGAGCCTGAAGGATGCCAGTGCGTACAATATCCAGTTCTTGAGAGGTCGTCCAATTCTGATCGACACCCTCTCCTTTGATCTTCTTACTCCCAATCGTCCCTGGGTGGCCTATCGGCAGTTCTGTCAGCATTTCCTCGCACCGCTCGCATGCATGGCTTATGGTGATTCCCGCATTTCAATCCTGCTGCGGGATTTCATCGATGGTCTTCCCCTCGAGCTTGCCGCCGATCTTCTGCCTTTTCGTACGCGTCTTTCTCCCGGACTTCTGCTCCATCTCCATCTCCATGCCCGGGCCCAGCGGCGAAAGGTGGAGCGAAGCGGCCCGGCGCCTCGATTTTCAGACATAGCCATGCGGGGCATCCTCGATTCTCTGACATCCTCCGTTTCCAGACTGCGTCCTGCCCGTCGCGCCTCCAGCTGGACGGAATATTACGATACCTTTTCGTATTCGGAAGCCCTCTTTGAAACAAAGAGGCGCACGGTTCAGTCCTGGCTGGAAAAGATTCGTCCTGAGAATCTGTGGGATCTGGGTGCCAATACGGGGGTTTTTGCCCGCCTTGCTTCCGGTATGAATATTCCCACCATTGCCTTTGACCTGGATCCGGCTTCGGTGGAATTGATGTATACCCGGCAGAAGAAGGAGAAGGACTCCTGCCTCCTGCCCCTTGTCATGGATCTGACCAACCCGTCGCCCTCTCTGGGCTGGCATCACCGTGAGCGACAATCATTACTGGACCGTGGTCCGGCCCATACCGTTCTCGCCCTGGCCCTCATTCACCATCTGGCCATAGGTAATAATGTACCCCTTCACGCCATTGCCTCGTTCTTTGCCGATGCCGGAAAATTCCTTATCCTGGAATTTGTTCCAAAAGAGGATTCCATGGTTCAGCAAATGCTCCGGCATCGAAAGGATATCTTTGATACCTATTCCGAAGAACATTGTGTCCGAAGCTTTGAAAAGTGGTTCGCCATCCAGGAACGTGTTCCGCTGGAAGAAAATGGAAGAACTCTCTTTCTGATGCGACGGCGGAATGAACCGTAATTCTTTTCCCTCTCTCCTTCATCCCTTCTTTTTCTCCATCTTTCCTGCCCTCTCCCTGCTGGCACACAACCTGACTCTATCTTCGTACAGGGAAATCCTCGTGCCCGTTGGGATCAACCTGACGATGACCGCTCTTCTTCTGGTCATCCTGATCGTGTTCAGAGTTTCCCACACAAAGGCCGGCCTGGCCGTCAGTATGTTCTGGCTTCTCTTTTACAGCTTTGGCCAGGTCCTGGGTGTGGTATTCGGAACGACGTACGGGGAAATTTCCCGACCGATCCTGATCATGGGTCTGGTTTTCTGGGTCGTCATCCTTATCGGTTCTGTGGTTGTGGTCCTTCGATCCAAGAAGGAGTTTCCATCCCTTGGCAAACTTCTGTTCGTCATCTCCCTCGTGGCCGTTCTTGTGCCAGCCGGAAGGGTTGCTTTGAGAAATCTTTCTTCTCCGGCATCCCTGTCCCAATGGGAAACGGTCCGTGAATCGGTCATTCAATCCATGCCCTCTTCTCCATTCATTCGACCGGATATTGTCTATGTCATTGTCGATGGCTACGGGCGGGAAGATATCTTGAAGGAGATGTACGGGATTCAAAACGAATCCTTTCTGCGGGAACTTGAGGAAATGGGCTTCTTTGTGGCGGACAGAAGTGTGTCCAACTACAACCAGACGGACCTCTCCCTGGCATCTTCTCTGAATATGGCCTATCTCCAGGATCTTCTCGTCCCGGGCTCGGTGAACCGGATCGATCTGATTCAACATTCCACGATCGTGGAGCTTCTCAAACGATACGGATATAAAACAGTCTCCTTTGCGACCGGGTACACGGAAACGGATATGCCCTTTACGGACAGATATCTCGGACCCGGTCTGGCCCTGACCGAATATCAGACCCTCCTTCTGCAGTACACACCGCTCCCTCCCATTTTTGATCTACTGAATATGGCAACCCCTTACGATCTGCACAGGAAGCGCATCTCGTACATTCTGGACCACCTCCCGGATACGGTTGCCGATCCCGGACCTGTCTTTGTCTTTGCCCATCTTCTTATCCCCCATCCGCCCTTTGTATGGGACGCTTCCTGCCGGCCCATCGATCCGCCCGTCGAGTTTTCCCTTCGCGACGGTCAACATTTCATGGCAGGACAGAGCCGGGACGATTATGTGAAGGGCTATGCCGGACAGATATCCTGTCTCAACAAAAGGCTGCTCCCGATGCTTCGACGTCTAATTCAAAACAGCAGTCGGGATCGTCCCCTGGTTGTCCTTCTGCAGGGCGATCACGGCCCCGGGTCCCAGCTTGACTGGGACAGTGCGGAACGATCCAATGTCACAGAACGGTTCTCCATTCTCAACGCATACCGGCTTCCCGGTGGGGATGATCAGTGGAGTCCCGGGAATTCCATTACCCCCGTGAATACCTTTCGCCTGGTCTGCAACCGGTATTTTGGTTCCGGGCTGCCCTATATCCCGAACGCGAGTTACTTTGTTCCGTGGGGCCCAAAGCTTATATCCACCGATGTCACGAAACGCCTTGGGATTGAGGGTGATCCATGACCGATCCCGTGAAGCAGGAGAGGCTGAATCGAAAGATTTCTTTTTCTATCGGTTTTTCCGCGTGGCTGGTCACTCTTCTTCTGACCGTAACCTGGGCCATGGGAATTCCCCTCCTCCAGAGGATTCCGGGATGGATCTGGCCCTTGACACGCAGACATGTTCAGATCCTTGGTCCCGGGAGCCTTCTGCTGGTTTTTGCCTTTCTCGCGGCAGGATTCAGCTTCAGGCTTCCCGGGGCTCGTGCGCGGATTGTTGTGCTCGTGATTTCTTTCCTCTCCATTCAGTATGGGCTGGCCCTTCTGGAGGGACGCGGTCTTCAGGCTCTCGATGATCGGCTTGTCTATACGGGACACGGTCAGCTTGCCCGGGCCAGTCTGACCGTGGAAAATCCCCTGGAAGTCCTCCGCAATTACGAATCCTATACCGAACAGGGAGCTCTGAGTAACTATGCTCTGACCAAGCCTCCGGGATACTTCCTGCCGTACTGGTTCACCGGCTGGCTGGCTCATCGACTTCTTTCCCTGTACCCGCGTTTCAACCTGGAGAGGCTTCAGGTGAGAATGGCTTCACTCCTCTTTCCCGTGCTCTCTTCCCTCATCCTTCTTTCCGTCTTTTTGCTGTCCCGGAAAACCATGGAAGAGAGTTCGGGTGTTCTTGCCATGGCCCTTTGCCTCACGATCCCGAGCCTGCAGCTGATCACTCTCCACGAAGATCAGTTTCTCCTCCCCTGGCTGTTCGGATTTGCCCTGTGGGTTCTTTCTCTGGGATGGAATCGAAGGGACCCCGGGTTGATGATCCTGAGTGGAATCCTGGCATACATCGTGATCTTTTTTTCCTTTTCCTGTATCTATCTTCTCCTTTTTCCCATCGCACTTTCTTTCTATGATCACGGTCGGATCGTGAAATTGTGGCTCTTTTATCTGGGAGGGGGGATCCTGGCATGGATTTCAGGGTGGATATTGCTCGGGTACCATCCTCTCAGCAGGCTTTTTACAGCCATGACCGTTCACTCGACGTGGAGTGAAGGAAAGCTGGAAGGGATAAGGCATCTGTCCTGGTTCGGAGCAGGGTGGTTGAATCTCCTTGAATTTTTTATCTGGCTCGGACCTTCGTTAGCTTTGCTTTTCTTCGCGGGTTTGGTTCGGGTTCCTGAATCCATTCGTCCGTACCGTCTCCTTCTTGCAGGCACACTGATCATGTCCGCCTTTGTCTCAGGTACGATGGGGGAATCCGCTCGCCTCTGGCTCTACCTGATTCCGCTTGTGGTCATGATTGCCGCTCCCCCGGCGTTACGAATCCTGCGATCGAGTCGATTCGCATTCTCTCTTCTCATGACCGCGCAAATCTTCTATCTGGTTTTTCAGAAGTTATTTATGGATTTCCTGTAAATCGGAATGCAGTTCGCGTCCAATTGGATCCCACCAGGCCTGAAAGGACTTTTCCGCCCGTGCAGACGTCTCCCGTTTATACTTTCTCGATCCGTCCTCTATGAGACCAAAGGAAATGTTAGAAGGGAGAAATCGCTCCGGATCGGATAGCGTCAGATGCCGGATCAAGCCGCCCATGGCGGTATCCGGAGGAACCGGTACGATCTCTTTCTGCTGGAAGAGTCGGGAAAGGTAAATTCCGGCAAGGAATCCCGTTGCTGCCGATTCCAGGTATCCTTCGACACCGGTGATCTGGCCCGCGAAAAACAGGGAAGGAGAATCCTTTAGCCGCAAAAAAGAGTCCAGACAGGCGGGAGCAGGAATATAGGTGTTTCGATGCATCTGCCCCATTCTTTTGAAGGCGGCATGTTCAAAGCCCGGAATAAGCCGAAAGACACGTCGCTGGGAGCCGTGCTTCATCCGGGTCTGGCAACCGACCAGAGAGAAGGTTGTGCCGTCAAAATCCTCCCTTCGAAGCTGGACGAGGGCATGAGGACGACGACCCGTTCGCGGATCCACGAAACCTACGGGTTTAAAGGGACCATAACAGAGCGTATCCTTTCCCCGCCGGGCCATTTCCTCAATGGGAAGACACCCCTCAAAGAAGATTGCCCGTTCAAAGTCGGGGATGTCCACCACCTCCGCCGCCGTGAGGGCCTCATAAAAACAGAGGTACTCTTCCTCATCCATGGGACAGTTCAGATAGTCATCGCCCCCCTTGCCGTAACGCGATCCGAAGAAGAGGCGCTCCATGTCCAGCGATTCCTGAGTCACCACCGGGGAAACGGCATCATAAAAGTAGAGAGGATGGCCTGTCTTTTCACACAGGACAGCGTGAAGTTGGTCCGAAGTCAGGGGACCGGTCGCGATTACCGCCCATCCTGGAGGAATTTCGGTGACCTCTCCTCGTATGACCTGGATCCTGGGATGGGAGGTGATGGCCTCTGTTATGGATTCGGAAAACCGATTTCGATCCGTGGCCAGGGCGCTCCCGGCGGGGACGGACCATCGACGGGCCATGGCCATGATGAGAGAACCGGCATGATCCATTTCCCGCTTCAGCATTCCCGCGGGATGGATTGGATCATCGCTTCGAAGCGAGTTCGAACAGACCAACTCACCAAGACGATCTCCCTGATGCACAGGCGTCGGCCGTTCGGGCCTCATTTCATGAAGGTGAACCTCAAGGCCTGTCCGGGCCAGCTGCCAGGCGCACTCGCAACCCGCGAGACCCCCACCAACTACGGAAACGATGTCGGACTTCAAAGGATTCAGGCCTCAGCCATCTCCTCCCATGCTGCCCAGGCACGGCGGATGTGGGGTATCGTGATGGATCCTCCCACGATCAGGGAAACGGAAAGAATTTCTTCCAGCTCCTCTCGAGTCAGTCCCTGTTCTCTGCACTGGATCAGATGGTAGAGAATACAGTCATCGCAACGAAGGACGGTCGATGCGACGAGGCCCAGCATTTCCTTTGTCCGTGACGGCAAAGCTCCATCCTGATAGGTCTGCGTATCAAGATTAAAAAATCGCTTGGTTACGAGTCCCGCATTTTCCAGAACGATTGAGTTGAGACGCTCACGTTCCTCTTTGAACGTGCGGACGCGGTTTGCACCCATGACGATTACCTCCTTGTGAGATCAGTCGTAAAGTGTACCATGCTCAAACAACGAAGCCGATCACTGGAATAGCCAGGTGGAAAGGTACCGTTCACCACAGGATGGAAAGATGACTACAATGGTCTTTCCCCGGTTTTCTTCCCTTTCGGCGACCTGAAGAGCCGCCCGGAGGGCGGCTCCGGAAGATATGCCTCCCAGGATCCCTTCTTCCCGGGCAAGCCGCTTCAGGATAGACGCAGTATCTTCCGCGGTCACGGGAATTACTTCATCGATGATGTCCCGGTTAAGGATGTCAGGTACAAAGCCGGCACCGATTCCCTGGAGCTTGTGGGGACCCGGCTGGCCTCCCGACAACACGGGAGATTCTTCGGGCTCGACAGCCACAATCTGAACCGAGGGTTTCAAAGACTTGAGGACCTCCCCGACTCCCGTGATCGTTCCTCCCGTGCCCACACCCGCAACCAGGATATCGACCGCTCCCTCCGTGTCCTCCCAGATTTCCAGGGCCGTAGTCCCGCGGTGAATCTCGGGATTGGCGGGATTGCTGAATTGCTGAAGCATGAGATGGCCGGGATTTTCATTCACGATTCTCTGGGCTTCCCGTATCGCCCCGCCCATTCCCTGATCACCCGGTGTCAGAACCAGTTCGGCTCCGAAGGCCTGAAGGAGCTTTCTCCTCTCCAGGCTCATGGTTTCGGGCATGGTAAGAATCAGCCGGTACCCCTTGACAGCCGCAACAAAGGCCAGCCCGATTCCCGTGTTACCGCTGGTGGGCTCGACAAGAACGGTTCCCGGCGTTAACCTCCCGGATTGCTCGGCGTCCTCGATCATGGCCTGGCCGATGCGGTCCTTTACACTCGACATGGGGTTGAAGAATTCCAGTTTGGCCAGAATGATCGCCGGTAGTTGGGCTCCGATCTTTGAAAGCCGGACCAGAGGGGTGTTTCCGATCGTCTCCATAATGGAGGAAGATATTTTGGGCCGATGGCTCCGTTTCATGATTGCATCCTTCCTTTGTGATACCTTCTGGCTATATCCCCGCGCCGCCTTCAAACTGTGATTCGACGGGACTTCCCTGAAGAATACGGCTTCCAGGCGGTACGTCCTTCGTGACCCAGACATTTCCACCGATCACGGAGTCTTTTCCAATCGTGATTCGGCCCAGAATCGTTGCGCCTGCATAGATGATTACTCCATCTTCCACAATGGGATGACGGGGAATCCCCTTCACGGGATTCCCTTTCTCGTCCCGCGGAAAGCTCTTGGCTCCCAGGGTTACACCCTGGTAGAGACGGACATTGGTGCCCAGAATCGAAGTTTCCCCAATGACGATCCCGGTTCCGTGGTCCATGAAGAACCGTTCTCCGATGGAGGCTCCAGGGTGGATGTCGATGCCCGTTGCGGCGTGAGCCATTTCCGTGATAATTCTGGGAATGAGGGGGACCCCCAGAAGGTAGAGTTCATGGGCCAGTCGATAGTGGGTCATGGCACGGATGCTGGGATAACAGAAGATGGTTTCTCCGTGGGTTCCGGCAGCAGGATCGCCGTCATAGGCGGCCTGTACGTCCGTAGAGAGCTTGTGCCGAATGTCCGGGAGACGTGTAAAAAATCGCTTCACGATCTCTTCGGCCTCGGAAGCTGGATGCTGGCAGTGCTCGGAGTTTCCACAGGCGCACGAAAAGCAGAATCCCCTTCTTACCTGCTCGGACAGGTTTCTGAAAACCCGATCCAGGGAAGAACCCAGATGAAAGATGAGGGAGTCGGGGGTCAGGTCGGAGTTTCCAAAATATCCGGGGAAAATCACAGATCTGAGGTTCTCGACGATCGTTTCAAGCACCTCAATCGAGGGCATGGGAACTTCCAGGTTCTTTCTCTGCAGGACTCTCTCGTAGGAATCGGGACTGGAAAGAGATTCAACAACGGAAGTTAAAAAACGGTCAGATAGAGGGTAAGTCATTTAAATTTCCTCTCATTAGCAATAAATAACCGATTCATGCATCGATGCGTTCGAAGCGAACCATCGATTTGCACCAGATCAGGATGCAATGTGCCGGGATTCATGCTCCTTCTTTATGCAGGTATCCGAAATCACCTGGATGCCCTTTGCCCTTGCCCGCCTTGCGGCCTCCTCATGGTTTGCTCCAATCTGCATCCAGATCGTCGGTACGTTCCGCTCGATTGCCTCCTCGACAATGGGGGGAACGGCATCGGAACGGCGAAAAATATCGACGATATCCACCTGAATCTGGTCGGGAATTTTCTTCAGAGAGGGGTAACACTGGAGGCCGCCGATCGTCTGACAGGTTGGATTTACGGGCACGACCGTGTATCCGTGTCTGTGAAGATACATCCCAACAACATACGAATCCCTGTCGGTTTTGTCCGACATGCCAATGACGGCCACGGTTCGGGAATCAGAAAGAATCTGAGAAATTTCTTTTGCCTGATCGGTCATGGGGCCTCCTGGATAAGGTTCAATGAAAGGAATTATGCCTTGGCTCCCTGTCCTGTGTCCAGGTGGAGAAGGTGGATGATCGAATCTCCATCCTTGAGCTCCTGGATGTTCCCTGTTACGGTGACTTCCTTTCCCTGCAGTTTGTCAATCTTGACGTCCCCCAGGCTGTCGGGGCAGAAGTGGAAGATCTTATCACCCGCCGTCACGAGAACTTTCTCGCATGAGGAAGCTTTATGCAGGTCACAGTGCATGCAGGCAATAGTCCCGGAAAGGGTAATGTCCTTTGATTCCTTCACAACTTCATGGCCTCGGACAGGACAATCTTCTCCACATTTTTTTTCCTCCCCCGCAGTGGCCATGGCGGGAACTGTCTTTGAACCACAGGGTTCCACGGTTGCCGTCTGAGCAGCGTTGTCACAGGGAAGGGGGGTGGGGGCGGCAATGATTGCGAATGAAAAAAGAATGAAAAGAGAAAAAATGGAAAAAAAGGCAGATTTTGACATGGTGGCCTCCTCGGGTCGTTGTCTTTATTGAAACAGGATCTCAATTATATGTATTCCTTGAACTCGGGCATACTTTCCCTGTTTCATTTATTTTTTCATTCAGGGGGATTTTTGCATGCAATTGACAAAATAGTATTGATGGAAACAGTTGTGTTGATGCCATACACGTGAGAAATATCCGCATCAGTTTCGAAGAAACTCCAGGACTTCCTCCCACATTCGAAGAACCAGTTTCCGATGATTTTCTGCTTTCGCCTTTAAGTTTTGTACCAGGGATGTTCTTGCAGAATAGTTGAGGAGACGATCAATTATGGGTGAGGGATCACTCTTCAGTTCTTGTGAAGATATCAAATTCTCCATGCATCCATAATCACCAAAGAGGCCATCATATTTGTGGCTCCAACCGGTACCGATCGTAGGAATTCCCTGAGACAGGGCGCCAACAAGAGCATGAAACCGTGAGGCCATAACCAAATAGCTGGAACCAAGAATTCCTTTAATATGAAGCGGATTTTCCTTTTGAATCATCTTTAGGGAGTAGGGCAGGGCAGATTGAATCTTGTTGCCAAAATCAATGTCGCTGCTGTACTCATGGAGAAGAAGACAGGGAGTTATACCCCTTTGATGCAGATATTCGATCGATCGGACAAGAAAGAGCAGATAATCCTCTTCGGTTTCCCCTGATGTCATATCGATCATTCTGAAGTTCGGAACGATGCAGGCTATCTTTTCGTCTTTTTTAAATTCATTCGATGGGATTCCATCGAGGAGTACGGTAAAATCGGGAGCTTCTCTGATATTCAAATGCGGTCCATCCAGTTCCTGGAGGAACTGGAAAGACTGGGAATCCCGCGCATAAACAATGTCGGCTAAATTAATTATTGTCCGAACGTATTTCCGGAGGGCATGATTTAAAAATGGACCAAATGCCTGAGGTAATAAGATGACCTTTTTATTGTCGTGTTTCCATCGTTTACAGGCCGACGCCATTTCCCGGGCATAGATCGTTCCCCACTTATCCCCATAAGCAAAACCTGAAATATCGATCACCGCGTCAATCTCGGATTCGGTAATCATGCCATACGTTTTCCTTATTTTTTCTGGAATAAGTCGAACAATCTGTTGACCCGCATGCCTGAGAAATTTGATCCGGGCCTTTTTGTAAAGGCCAAGGGAAATTCGATTTTCGCGGGTAGCATAAATAGGGTCAATAACGATTTTACAATTTTGAAAAGAAGTATTCAGTTGGTCAATTACGGATCTGAGCATCAGTTCTGCACCCTTGTTTACAAAGCCCGCACCCCTGACTTCGAAAATCATGAGAGATTGTAGCTCCTGAGCTCCTCGACACTCTTTTTCTGGGAGTATCCCACCATTCCATCGGGATCAGGATACCCGAGAGCGATAAGCATGATTACTCTTTCATCCGGTGAAAGGTCGAGCAACAGGCGCATCTTTCTATCCCGTTTTTTAATATCCGGCCAATTAATGCAGCAAGTCCCTATTTCCATGGTTTCCAATGCATAGATGAGAGACATGGATGCCAGTGATGCGTCGATATAGATGACATGTCGGTCGCATTCGTCGGAGAATGCAGATAGCTTCCCGATCACTACAATGACCACGGGAACGTCCTCTTCAAATCCTCGAGTTCCGTAGGAGAGTGACAGAATCTTCCTGACAAGTTCGCATTCGTCGAATACCATAAACTTGAATGGCTGTCGATTGCATGCACTTGGCGCATGAGATGCGTTCTCAATGGCTCGATCGATGAACTCGCGTGGCACCTGTCTATTCCGATACCACCGTGTCGATTTTCGTCTTTTGGAAAGGGCTAGAAGGGATTCTGTTTTTACCGGGGCCGGGCCCTTCACGACATCCCTGTGAAGTGAGGGTATACGGTCATTCTTATCTTCCCAGTGTCCAATAATCCCAAATTCTTTCTTGGCCTGGTAGACCGAAGGATCATCTCCAACCCGTTCAAAGTAAGCTGCCAGTACGTCATGAGCCCAATGGACAAGTTCCGGATTGCACCCATGATCCATTTTAGAGGATCTTTCTGAGGCGCGATGAAACAGCTTCACGGTTTCGTAAATGTAATCTCTTGCAAAGATTTCACGTGTGTGTTTCATCATTAGACCCTTTTCGAGACGGTGAATATTTCTGCGAAGCATGGATTCATGATGCAATCCTTGCTTGAAGAATTTATTGTATGTAACCCTACCATTGAGAACACCGTGCTTTTCTGATGAAAAAGATAGCGAGATGAAAGAATAGTAAAGGTGGCTGAGAAATCGTGTGCTTGAGCAAATTCTAGCCGCATAATTGTCTGCGGCAATAATGCCCTGTTTTATGATTCTGGCCATCTTCCTCACGACTTTCATTGTGCATTCTCCGTTTCTGACATTCTCTTAAAAGGTTTGAGAAAGGCCACTGTGATCATTTTACCAACAATCTTTGTCCCTGGATGAAGAAAACAGGATAGATAAGTGGCAGCGGCATAAGAGATCAGTGTGGCTATTGCTGCACCAATAGGTCCAAGTTGTGGAATCAGAACAAGGTTAAGGACAATGTTCATGATTGCCCCGAGTCCATGCCTGATCATTGAGAACTTGATAAACCCTTCGGCGATAAGATATTTACTTAGAATCGCCCCTGAGAAAATGAAAATGCTTGCCCAAATATGAATGGCAAGCACGGGTATGGACTCTCGAAACACATCTCCATAAAGCAAGAGAATAATCGGTTTCGAAAGAACACTGATCATTATCGAAAGAAGAATAGACAGGGGAATTACAACATTGAAAATCCTTTGAAGTTTGGCGTGGTAAATGGCCACGCCAGCCTTTTTACTTTCAATGATCGAAGGAAAGACAGAAGTTGCAATTGCAACGGGGATAAAATACCAGACTTCAGAGAGCTGAACAGCAACCGAATAGATACCTGTAGCAGTGTCTCCTGAAATCTGACGAAGCATGAGAATGTCAATCTTGAGATAGATAACCGCGCCGAATCCGGAAATGATTAAAGGCCATGACTGAGTGAGTAAATCTTTTGCGATCTTTCGTTTCATCCGCCATGCGAGAAGCCGGTGCCCGGTTCTATGATAGAGAAAAACCAGTCCTATCCCTCGTAATGCTGCTTCAAGTGTTACAACCCAGGCAAAAGTAACAAGGTTTGCTCCCGTGAGAATCAGGATTATTTTAGAAAGTGACGCGATGATAAAGGAGAAAGTTTTGGCCATGACGGAATACTTTGATTGAACCCTTGATTGAAACCACAGGTCGACACTGTCAACGGCCTGAAGGATCAGGGTTAAGGTCATGATCATTACCAGCATGATCGCCTGATCGTCTCCGCGGTTCACGATGACGATCGTGCCTATGGACAGGATAGAACATAGGATTCCGCCCAATAGCTGTATTCCAAAGGAGGTGCCGAGGAGGTCGTCTTTTTGTGTAGGGTTCTGCAAGATTTCTCTCACAACGATACCGCTTATTCCCATAGATGACAGGGAGGAAAACATGGCGATGAAGGCCAGAGCAAAATTGAGGAGGCCAAAATCTGATGGGCCAAGGTATCTGGCAACCCAGACTCCGACAATAAATCCAATCACCATGCGCAATAATTGGTCGGACATCAACCATTGCGCGTTGAAAAAGATTTTCCTAAACTCCTGGTGGTTCTTAAAATACATCTTGATTTGTTGAGGAAGAAGTGAAGATAAAATTCTTGTCATGAAATCGAATTCTCATTCTGATGCCGGTGCTTGTAATGCTTCATTGCTAAAAATTATAGCATGCTGAAGCCAGAACTTAAGCCTGAAATCTTCTTTTCATGTACCTGTAAGCCACTGTATTACAATAACTTCAGAGTAATGAAACCTGCACAGATCAGTGGAATCATCCCAACCTTCAATCGTGCTAACTCTCTTCAACGAGTACTGAATAGTGCAGAACTCGCTTCAACAGGCGATCTGGAGATTATTGTAGTTGACGATGGTTCAACCCCTCCTATTGATGCAAGGGCTTTGTTCGGCTCAAAAGATCGACGATTCCTGATACGCCATGAAACCTCTATGGGGGCGCCTGCAGCCAGGAACAGTGGGATTTCCCTGGCAAAAGGAGAATATCTTCTCTTTCTGGATGATGATGAATTGATTTCTGGTTCTATTGACAAACTTGTTGAACGATCCCGCTGTCTCGGAAAAGAGTATGGTGTCATTTATGTTGGCCACATCCGAAAATATCCATCTGGTAAAAGTAAAGTTCATCTACCTCAGGAAGAAGGGTTGTTAGCCACTCATTTATTAGAGTCTCCCGAATATGGGACGGCAACTATGATTCGAGGTGACTTGCTTCGTGATATCGACGGAATTGATTCCTCCCCCGCAGTGGCCATGGCAGGAAGCGCCTTTGAATCAAAGGGTTCCACGGTTGCCGTCTGAGCAGCGTTGTCACAGGGAAGGGGGGTAGGGGCGGCAATGATTGCGAATGAAAAAAGAATGAAAAGAGAAAAAATGGCAGATTATGACACGGGATCTCAATAAACGATATTCCTGAAAATGGAAAAAAAATAGGCCTGGCTGGTTGAACCGGAAGGAATCTGGGATAATGGGATGGATGCCACGGGACGGTCTTGAAAAGGTTCAGGGAGATTCTGATGTCCGGTCGGGTAAACCGGTGGAGATTTCCATCGTCATACCAACGAAGAATCGCCCGAAAGAACTGGCGGAGTCGCTCCGGAGCCTGGATCAGCCATCCAGTGTGGCCAAAGAGGTGATCGTCGTGGACGATGGTTCTGACCCTCCCCTCATTCATGAAGCACTGAAATTGTCCTCCTTTCCTCTGTTCATTCTTCGAAACGAGGGTACTCCGGGTGCTCCCGCCGCACGCAATCTCGGTCTGGCACGTGCACGGGGAGAATATATCTTTTTCCTTGATGACGATGATGAAATCCTGCCCGGGTCGCTGGACGCTCTCCTTGAAAAGCTCCGGGAGAGTGAAGCCGATGCAGTCTATGGAGGTTACCTGCGCAGATACGCCTCGGGAGGGCGCGGCGACTGCACGGTCTTTCCGGAAGCCGGAGACGATATGGTCCGGGAACTTCTTGCAAGTCCGCAGTGTGCCAAGGCCGTTTTGGTTCGAACCGATGCAGTCCGAAACGTTGGAGGGTTTGACGAATCCTTACCCAGCTGTCAGGATTGGGATCTACATCTGCGGCTCTCCCGCCAGATCCGGTATGCAGGCTTAAAGCAGACGGTACTGATCTATGCCATTCATTCCGGTTCCATTTCCCAGAGCCTCTCCCGAAGGCTGGACGGACAGGGGCGGTTTCTGTGTAAACATGAAGGTCTGTTCCTGGCTCACCCCAATATATACCGGAGCCATTTAACCTATCTGGGGCTTCTTGCCCTTTCTCTTGGCAACGTTTTAACGGCCCAAAAATGGTTGTGTCTGGCACGGGAGCATGCATCATTTCTTTCCACTGCAACACTCTATCGTATTCTTGCAGCCTTCCCTGCCTTCGTCAGTCGCCGCCTTGCCCTCGGATTGCTTCGAGCATCCGGATCGGTGGAAAATTGACTGCGATAAAGGTGCTTCATGCAGTCGGGAATCTGAATGCAGGTGGGGTTGAAAAGGGAATCGCTGCTCTTCTCCCCGTCGCCCGACAGTATGGGGTCGATAGTGAAGTCCTCTGCCTCATGGGGACTGCCGGAACCTTGCTTCCACGATTCCGGGAAGAAGGGATTCCCGTCCATGTTGTCCCCCGGTCCCGGGTCCCAAAGGGAGGAATGAGGATCCTGCGTTTTGGGAACTACCTGACAGACTTTCTGAAAGACAAAGGTTTTTCCGCTGTCCATGTTCATGTTTTTTATCTGTCCGGCGTCTGCCTGAAAGCGGCCCACAAGTCCGGTATTTCCTATCGGATCGCACATATTCATGCCCCGGTGGAAGAATATCGATCTACGGGCCGGGGTCAGCTTGCTCTCCGGGTAAACCGCATTCTCCTGCGCCAACATGCCACGCGGATCCTGGGTGTGGCCCCCCACGTACTGGAGGGGTACTTTCCGGAGAGCCGACAGGGAGGAGATCGGTTCGATCTTGTTCCTGCGGTTTTCCACCCTGAAGAGTGGGCTCATCCATCAGGTGTTGAGGATGGTTGCGGGGATGTTCTGCGCATCACCCAGGTCGGTCGGTTACACAGGGCAAAGAACCACCTTTTCTCACTCAAAATCGCATCCCGTCTCGCAGAGAAGAAGATTCCCTTTACTCTGCAATTTGTTGGTGACGGCCCGCTTAAGGAAGAGATTGAAAGGGAAATTCAAACACGAAACCTTCAATCCTTTGTGACTCTTGCGGGTGAGGTAGACTCTGTTAAGGACATTCTTCAGAGGGAAACAGATCTCTTTATCTTCCCTTCCCGGTACGAAGGCATCCCACTGGCTGTCCTTGAAGCCCAGGCTGCAGGGATTCCCTGTGTGATTTCGGACGCAGTTCCGAAAGATGCCATCGTGGTGCCGGAGATTGTGACACGGCTTCCCCTGGATCGCATGGACCTCTGGATTGAGACGATTCAGTTCCTTGCTGTGCATCGGCCTGCCGTGCCAGGCAATATCATGAATCGATTTCAATCCTCTCTCTTCAATCCGCAACGGAATATGGAGCGGATACTTCCATTATATGGAATAATCCGCTGATTTGAATTTGTGAGGATTGATTAACGAGAAAAGGCCTTTGCCGCCTCGTACCATGTGACGGCTGTCATCGCGGCGGTTTCCATTCGCAGGGGTCTCGTTCCCATGGACAGGCGCAGGAGCCCGCGTTCCTGAAAGAGCTGATATTCATGATCCGACCACCCGCCTTCCGGTCCGATCAGCAGGATGGGGGAAGGATTGGAAACAAGGCAGCTCCACGAGGTGAAGGTGTCACCCATGTCCAGGTATGCGGGCTGGATCTCCGATGAAAGGAGTTTTTCCAGAGAAATGGGGGGATGAATCGGGCAGACCCACGGATAGCGGGATTGGGCCCGGGCACTCTCCGCGATCGCACCCCATCGCCGGATCATGCCTTCTGTGACCGTTCGAACGGAAGATCGTTGGGTGATAATGGGACGAATCTCTCTGACACCCAGTTCACCTGCCTTTTCAACGAGGACACCCATGCGCTGTCCCTTCGGGATGGCGGTGGCCAGGCAAAGTCGGGGTGGATCGGAATCGATGTTTCGTGCCTCCAGGTACCGTACTCGAATCTGTTTACCTTCAACAGAAACCGCCTCCGCCAGCCAGATCTGCCCCCGTCCGTCGGAAACTTCCAGACAATCCCCGGTTCCAAGACGCAAAACGGTGAGAAAGTGGCGGCTGGCCTCCCTGGAGAGCCGGGTTTCTTCGCTCAGGAAGAAGAAGGGAAAAGGTTGAGGTGCCATGCGGCCCAGCCTCCTTCGATTCTCCTGGAGAGGATCTCCAGGTGTTTCTGACGGTCCAGAAATGTGAAAAAGTCTTTATCTCCGGCTTCAACACCGCTGATGATCAGATCGCCTCCAGGGCGAACCCAGCGGAAGGCTTCTGGAAGGATCGACCGGAGGGGGAGGGGAAGAAGATTGGCAAGGAGGAGATCGAAGGATGACCGGATTGAAGCTTCGGTTCCGATCACGGTATGAAAGGAGGTTGAATTCAGAGATCCGTTCCGGCGGCACTCAAAGACTGAGTCCGGATCGATATCGACGGCAACAACCTGAAGAGCTCCCAGGGCGGCAGCCGCGATGCTCAGGATTCCGCTTCCACATCCAAGGTCCAGCACACGTCTTCCCTGTAAAGAGAGCTCGGACAGGAGCCGCAGAACGAGGCCGGTGGAAGCATGGTGCCCGGTACCGAACGCCGCACCCGGCTTCAGAAAGAGCGGTTTCAGGTGGGGTGGAGGGGGAAATCGTTCAGGATCGGGTGTCACATAGAAAGGCTCCAGGATCACGGGGGCCAGGGAGGCATTGAACACTGCGACCCAGTCTTGATTCCGATACAATTCGGTTTGGATTTCGAGCGATGGAAAATGGTCGGCAATCCGGGAGAGCAGGGATTCAACTCTATTCCTGTCCCCGGCAGGAAAGTAGGCAACCACACCGGAACCGGTTTCCTCCATTCCCAGACAGGATTCCGCATAGAGAAAACCCGTCAGGAGCTCGAGGTTCATCACTCTCCGAAACTCCACTCGGAAAAACTCAGTTGAAAAGTTCTTTAATACGGGCAAAGGGACTCCTGGGCCTCTCCAGGGACTCACCAAGCTCCTTCAAAATCTTACGCTCACTGGAAGAGAGTTTTTCCGGAATTCTGACCTTCATGTGAAGGAAGAAGTCGCCACGTCCATTTCCCTTTAACCGAGGCATGCCGGACCCCTTTAACCGGAGAATGGTTTCCGGCTGCGTTCCGGCAGGAACCTTGACCTTTCTCTGCCCGTCCATCGTATCGATCTCAATCTCTGCACCCAGGGATGCATCTACCATGCTGATCTGCAGTTCGGCGTGAAGATCGTCCCCCTCCCGGCGAAAATGGGGGTGAGGTTTCACACGAATAACAACGTAAAGGTCACCGGTCGGACCGCCATGAATTCCGCCCTCACCCTCGCCGCCAAGGCGGATAATGGTACCGTTGTCAACGCCGGGAGGCACTTTCACATTGATGGTGCGCTCCCGTTCAATGAGAGCCTTTCCCGAACAGTCTCTGCATGGATCCTGGTAGATCTGTCCGGCCCCCTGGCACTGGGGACAGGTCCGGGACAGCATAAAAAAGCCCTGCCGGTATTGCATCTGTCCCCGTCCACCGCATACGGAGCAGGATATAGGTTTTGACCCGGGTTCGTGACCCCGACCCCCACATCGGGAACAGGTTTCGTGTCGCGGAATCTTCAATTTGAGAGAGGTTCCTTCGAAGGATTCTTCAAAGGGGATCTCCACGTCGTATTGGATATCCTGTCCGCGTTGTGCACGGGGTTCGCCTCCTCTTCGGCGTCCTCCGAAAAGATCTCCGAAGCCAAAAAAATCCCCGAGAATATCAGCGAAATCTCCAAACACCGTTGGATCAAAATCCTGAAATCCCTGAGATCCCACGGCGCTATGCCCGAATCGATCATATTTTGACCGCTTTTCACTGTCAGAGAGGATACTGTAGGCTTCGGCCGCTTCCTTGAACTTCTCTTCGGCTTCCTTGTCTCCCTGGTTTCGGTCCGGATGGTATTTCAGGGCAAGCTTTCGATAGGCCTTCTTGATCTCCTCCAGGCTTGCCTCGCGGGACACCCCGAGAACTTCGTAGTAATCGCGCTTCATGAACCTGCTGGACCCTCCTCGCCTCCAGCGGGCTTATATAACATCACCTTGGTCAGGATCTGACCGACAATCCTCATTTTGTCAATGTGTTCATTCAGGGTTGCCCGGGAGTTGGCGGCCAGGTGGTCCCTGGAGTCTTTCAGAATCTCTTCGGTCTGCCTTCGCTCAGTCTCTTCCAACAGGTTTCCAAACTCACGAAATACACGATCGTTGGTGTAATAGAGGCCTTCAAGCCGATTTTGAAGTTCCCGGATTTCTCTCCGCAGCTGGTCTTCTTTCGCATGGGCAGTAGAATCGACGATGATCTTGTCAATCTGTTCCTGTGTCAGGCCGGAGGCGGGATTGATCTGAATGCTCTGCTCCGCACTGGTTGCCAGATCCTGAGCCGAAACCTGGACGATTCCGGATGCGTCAATGGCAAAAGTTACATCGATCTGGGGAACGCCGCGGGGAGCCTGAGGAATACCCACAAGCTGGAACTTCCCCAGGGATTTGTTATCTTTTGCCATTTCCCGTTCCCCCTGGAGAACGTGGATATCGACCACGGTCTGGTTGTCCGCTACGGTAGTGAATATCTGGTTTCGCTTGGTGGGAATCGTGGTATTGCGGGGAATAATCCGGGTAAAGAGGCCGCCATGGGTTTCAATGCCGAGACTCAGGGGAGTAACGTCCAGGAGAATGATGTCGGTGACATCTCCCTGGAGGACTCCGGCCTGAAGCGCTGCGCCAACAGCGACGACCTCATCCGGATTGATCTCTTTGCTGGGAGCCTTTCCAAAGATTTCCTGGACCAGGGACTGGACCTTGGGCATGCGGGTCTGTCCACCCACGAGGAGAACGACGTCGATGTCTTCCGAAGACAATCCCGCTTCCTGGAGGGCATCGACACATGGCATTCTTGTCCGATCGAGAATGTCAGCAACGAGGTTCTCAAAAAACTCTCTCGTAATTTCTTTCGTCAGGTGTTTGGGCCCATCTGCATCCATCGCGATAAAGGGCAGGTTGATCGTTGTGCTCGTCTCATAGGAGAGTTCGCATTTAGCCTTTTCGGAGGCTTCCTTGATACGCTGGAGTGCCATCTTGTCCAGACTCAGGTCGATTCCGGTTTCAGCCTGATAGGTTTCGATCAGATAGTTCATCAGACAGATATCCAGATCCTCTCCACCCAGGAATGTATCTCCGGAAGTCGATCGAACTTCGTATACACCTTCCCCGACGGTCAGGATCGACACATCGAAGGTTCCACCGCCCAGATCGTAAACGGCGACCGTTTTCGTACCTTTCTTTTCGACGCCATAGGCAAGACTGGCGGCGGTAGGTTCGTTGATGATGCGGAGAACCTCAAGACCGGCAAGCTTTCCGGCATCCTTCGTGGCCTGTCGCTGAGAATCGTCAAAGTGGGCCGGCACGGTGATGACGGCCTGCGTGATCTCTTCGCCAAGATAATCCTCCACGAACGACTTGATGTCCTGAAGGATAAAAGCGGAAATCTCTTCCGGAGAATAATCCCTGCTGTCGATGCGGACCCGGACGTCATTATTATCCGCCTGAACGATATTGTAGGGAGAAATCTTCCTTGCCTTTTCGATTTCAGGTGAATCGTACTTTCGTCCAATCAGACGTTTCACCGCATAGATGGTTCTTGAGGGATTCGTCAATGCCTGCCGCTTGGCAAGGTTTCCGACGAACCGGTCTCCGTCTTCGGTGAAGGCCACCATGGAGGGTGTGGTTCTTGCTCCCTCGCGGTTCGGAATTACTTTCGAATCTCCAACCTCGATAATGGCGGCACATGAGTTGGTTGTACCCAGATCAATCCCCAGCACTTTCGCCATTGGCTTCCCCTTTCTGGCCCGGAACGGGCATCAGGACCCTTACAAGTACGGGCCTCAGCAGACGATCATTCAACAGGTACCCCTTTTGAAACACCTCACCGATGGATGGTTCTTTTACATCACCCGACGGTTCTGAAGATACAGCTTCATGAACGTGGGGATCAAAGGCATCTCCCGGCTGAGTGATGATTTCCCGAACGCCCATTTTTTCAAGAAGATTGTCGATCTGTTTGAGGATCAACGTCACGCCTTCATGAAATGCCGCGACATCGGAACCCTCGGATTGAACCGCCCGGTGAAAATTGTCGACGATGGGTAAAAATTCACAGTAAAATGAAGTGAGTGCGAAACGTACCTGGTCCTCCCGGTCTCTCGCTGTGCGTTTCTTGAGGTTGTCCAATTCCGCAAGGGTCCGCAGGTACCGATCCTTCATCGTGTCCAGCTCCGCCTTTAATTCCGCACTGGAATCATTCGGAGAGTCGATGGACTCTGCCTTTCTTTCCTCGTCTTCTAATGAGAAATCATCCAGGCTTTCCCCGGTATCCTCGATGATGGTCACTTCGTCGTTGTTGTGCTTGTCATCCGTCATGGAGCTCCTCCTTTGAAGATGAGAGCTTTGTGTTTAAAACCTCCGCAGTCTCTTCGACCAGGGGGATGATACGTTCGTAGGCCATGGTTTTTTTGCCGATTACCCCGATGACACCGTGTCCTTCACGTTCTTTTCCATAGGAGGTGGCAATCAGGGAACAGGTGTTCTCTTCTGTGAACGGATCTTCAGAGCCGATAAAAATATGGGTTCGATCATCTTCAATGCATCGATTCAGAATGGACATGAGCTTGGTTCTGGAAGTGTTGGACACGTTGACTTCCTTGAGAATTCTCTGAGCTACTGGATCGTCCGGAATTCCCTCAACATGGATCTCTTCCCGGGAAGAGTTCATGAGGGAAAGCAGACGATCGGAAATTACAAGAGCACCCTGCAGTAAACTGCCGTCGCCAGATCTGGCTGTGCGTATCAGGGCGTGTAACTTTGAGCGAACCTGCCAGAGTGTCATGCCGGAATATTCAACCGTGAGATAGTTGGAAAAGGTTATCAGCTCTTCGCGAGTGAAACATTCTTCACAGGTGATGACTTTGTTCAGGATATTTCCCGATCGAGCCACCAGGACCGAGAGGATTCGATCTTCCCCGAGATGGATGAAGTTGATGCTTTTCAGGCGGATGTGACCAAAGTGGGGCGCGAGAACAACGCCCACGTGGTGAGTCAGCTTGGCCAGCATCCGGGGTGTATGTTGAATTACTTTGTCAACCTCTGCGTCCTTCATGTACAGGTGAGCGGGGATCAACGTGTCGGATCGGGCCGGGTTGCGAAGTAGGATTTCTTCCACATAGAATCGAAAACCCTTATCCGAAGGAAGTCGCCCCGCCGATCGGTGGGGCTGAAAGAGAAATCCCTGATCCGCAAGTTCCGCCAGAATGTTGCGAATTGTCGCGGAGCTCCAGGGACAATCCTTGAGTTTTGAAAGCGTTCGTGAGCCGACCGCTTCCCCGCTGGCAATATAATGACTGACGACCGCTCGAAGAATAATTTTCTCCCTTGCGGACAGGGTTTCACCGTTATCCATCAGCCCATTATAACATCAGGATCTGCCAGAACCTTCCCGAAATCCTCTCCCGCGTTGATCTTCATTGAAGTCATCCCGTCGGATGGGATACAATGAAGGGGAATCCAGATATACAGGGGGGAACGATGCATCACCATCTCAAGGCCGCGGACCCGGAAATTTTTGATGTCCTGATGCGGGAAACGGAACGCCAGCATGCGGGACTTGAACTGATCGCATCTGAAAATTTTGTGTCTGAAGCGGTCCTGGAAGCCATGGGGTCCGTTCTGACAAATAAGTATGCGGAAGGCTATCCCAAAAAACGGTATTACGGTGGTTGTGTTCATGTCGATGTAGCCGAAGATCTGGCCCGGGACCGTCTCATGACGCTGATGGGGGCCCCCCACGCCAACGTTCAGCCCCACTCGGGCACACAGGCAAATATGGCGGTGTATTTTGCTGTCATGGAGCCCGGCGATACGCTGATGTCCATGAGGCTGGACCACGGCGGCCACCTTTCTCATGGACACCCGGTTTCTTTCACGGGAAGGTTCTATAACGTAGTGCACTATGCCGTGGACGAGAAGACGGAAATCCTGGATTTTGATCTGATCCGCCGTCTGGCCGTAGAGCATAAACCGAAAGTTATCGTATGTGGATACAGTGCTTATCCGAGGACGATAGATTTTGGTGCTTTTCGGGCTATCGCTGACGAAGTTGGGGCCTACCTGGTTGCAGACATTGCCCATGTTGCCGGCCTGGTGGTTACCGGCAATCACCCCCATCCCCTGCCTCATGCGCACTTCGTAACCGGTACGACGCATAAGACGCTCCGGGGACCGCGGGGCGGGTTTATATGTGCCGCGGATGAGGAGCTCGGAAAGACCATTGACAAAGCTGTCTTCCCCGGTATGCAGGGGGGGCCGCTGATGCATGTCATAGCCGCCAAAGCTGTAGCCTTCCATGAAGACCTTCAGCCTGAATTCAAGCAATATAGCAAGCAGGTTATTGCCAATGCACGGAAGCTGGCCGAAACCCTTACGGATCAGGGAATCCGTCTTGTCTCTGGCGGCACGGATAACCATCTCATGCTGATCGATCTTCGGCCTCAGGGGCTGACCGGAAAAGAAGTGGAAAAATTTCTGGGTCAGGCGGAAATCACAGTAAACAAGAATACGATTCCTTATGACCCGCAAAAGCCTTTTGTCACCTCCGGCGTTCGGGTGGGTGTACCCGCGGTGACGACGCGCGGCATGGGGGAGAAAGAAATGGAAACGATCGGAAAGCTACTGGCAGAGGTGATTCATTCCAGGGGGGATGAAAGTGTGCTGGCCTCTGTGAGGAATCGGGTCGGTGAGCTTGTCGCAGCCTTTCCTCTCTATCGGGAACGGCGCGAAGCCCGCTGACTTCAGAGTATCCATGCCGGAAGCTCGTTTAATTGCCATTGACGGTCCCATCGGTGTAGGGAAAACCACGCTGGCCAGAAAATTTGCCCAGGCTCTGAAGGCCGTTGCCGTGCTTGAGCGGACCAACGACGGTCTGTTAAAAGATTTCTATGGGCAGAATCCCGGTTCCGATGTTGCCATTCAATTTGAATTTTTGTACAGTCGGATGGATCAGCAGAAGGAAATCAAAGCCCATCTTTCCCGGGGGAGATCCGTCGTAACCGATTACACGTTCCCGAAAAACCTGATCTTTGCAGGACTTAATCTCCGGGAGGAAATCAGGGATGTTTACCTGAAGTATTACAACCTTTTCTCCCCGAACGCAGCGAAACCGGATCTGGTCATCTTCCTGCAGGGTTCTCTCCCGTCCATTCTGAAGAGGATCCGCCGCAGAGGCAGACCCTTTGAAAAGAAGATCCGTCAAAATTACCTTCAGTCCGTAATCGACGAATATGGGAAGCATCTTTTTTCTGATCCCCCGGACCGGTTACTGATCATTAACACCGATGATATCAACGTTGCTGATGTGCGTGGCGACGTTGATGACCTGGTCAGGGTGGCCCTCGACACACCGCCTGGTGTAAACTATTACCATCCACCGGGATCCCTCCGGGACCCGGATGGACGCTGAATAGATCCAGTTTTACTCTTCAGGAGGCACTTATGAGCGATAAAGCCAAAGTGACCGTCCCCGCGTTTCGTCTGTCCAAGGGAAGCAGACGACTCTCCATGGTCACAGCCTATGACACGCCCTCTGCGCTTGCCTGCGATGGAGCGGGTATCGATGCAATCCTGGTCGGCGACAGCCTGGGTATGGTGATTCTGGGCCATCCAAGCACTCTCCCGGTGACCATGGAAGATATGGTCCACCATCTGCGGGCCGTGCGTAGCGGGGTGCACAGGGCTCTTCTTATTGCCGACATGCCCTACCTCTCCTATCATGTCAGTCTGGAGGATTCCATCCGCAATGCGGGAAGGATGGTACAGGAGGGAGGAGCGGAAGCTGTAAAAATTGAAGGTGGAAAGAAGAGAATCCCGGTAATTCGCGCCCTTCAGGATGCGGAAATTCCTGTCATGGGACACCTTGGGCTGACGCCGCAGTCTGTCCATGCTCTCGGAGGGTATCGTGTTCAGGGTCGGGAGCCCGGATCTGCCGCCCACTTTGTCGAAGCGGCCGTGGCTCTTCAGGATGCGGGAGTGTTCGCCATTGTTCTGGAAGGGATGCCCGATTCAGTTGCTGCCGAGATAACCCGTAACGTGAATATACCGACCATTGGGATCGGAGCCGGACCGCACTGTGATGGACAGGTCCTGGTCTTTCATGATCTTCTGGGCTGGGCTTACGGTCCTCTTCCAAAATTTGTTCGCCCCTATGCCGATCTGAAGACCATTCTCCACGAAGCGCTGGTATCCTATCGCCGGGATGTGGAGGAGGGTGTGTTTCCTTCAGGTGATGAATCCTACGGAGGTTAGTCCATGGAAATTGTACATAGTATTCAAAGAATGCAGGCTCTTGCCAGGAAGCTTAGACAGGAGGGACGAAAGGTAGCCTTTGTTCCCACCATGGGATATCTTCATGACGGCCATCTTTCCCTCGTACGAAGGGCCAAACAGGTGGCCGAAATTGTCGTTGTCAGTATCTTCGTCAATCCGACCCAATTTGGTCCGACAGAGGATTTCAGTCACTACCCGCGGGATCTCGTGCGGGATCTTGATATGCTGAAGGATCTTCAGGTTGACTATGTCTTTACTCCCGAAGCCGATGAAGTCTACCCCGAAAAATTCGACACAAAAATCACACTGCCCCGTCTCTCCTCCACCATGTGCGGTGCCTCAAGGCCGGGTCACTTCGACGGAGTGTCTGTCATTGTTTTGAAGCTCTTCAACATCGTTCTGCCGGACTTCGCCATCTTCGGGCAGAAAGATTACCAGCAGGCACTTATCATTCGGACTATGGTCCGGGATCTTAACATACCGGTGGAAATCATCGTCGGCCCGATTGTTCGAGAGAGCGATGGACTGGCGCTATCCTCCAGGAATACCTTTTTGTCCGACGCTGAGCGAAAGGCTGCTCTGGTTCTTTCAAAATCCCTCTTTCATGCGGAGAAATTGATCATGGAGGGGGAACGATCGGTCGAAAAAATTAAAGAGGACATGAAGGAGCTCTTTGAAAAGGAGCCACTCGTAAAGATAGATTATATTGACTTGGTCGATCCCGAGGATCTGGCCCCGTTGAAGCGCCTTAATTCTGACACCCTGATCGCCGTTGCGGCCCATGTCGGGAAGACGAGACTGATCGATAATGTTCTCGTTCAGACGGGAGGTGAATCATGATTCGCACGATGATGAAGGCAAAGCTTCATCGGGCCCGTGTGACGGAAGCCAACCTTGACTATATGGGCAGTATTTCTGTGCCCGGTGATCTGCTGGACCTGGCGGATATCCTTCCGAATGAAAGGGTGGAAGTCTATAACATCACCAATGGCTCCAGGCTCGCGACCTATGCTATTCCCGGTCCGACCGGTCAGATCACGATGAACGGGGCTGCCGCCCACCTGGCCAGGCCGGGCGATATGATTATCATCTGCTCCTATGTCATGGTGGAAGAGGAACGGGCCAGAAACTGGAAGTCAACCGTGATCCTGCTGGATGAAAATAATCACGTCCTTCGCCTGGAAAATCGCTGAAGGACCGGTATAGAGCGGTCAGGCCTGCAGCATTCGAACCGCACGAACACGCTCGATCCTCTCTGCGAGCACTTCGCGGGGTTTGTGGGAAAGTGCTTCAACCGTCGCAGGCAGTTCCTCCCATGCATGGGAAATGATGAGCAGGTCGCATCCGGCATCAAAGGAACGTTCCGCACGTTCCTGGATCGATCCTTCTCCGGATAAGGCACCCATTTCCAGATCATCGGAGATCAGGGCACCCTGGTAGCCCCATTTTCGGGGAAGGCTCAGGATGGGAGGAGACAGAGAGGCAGGACGACCCTGAGGGTCCAGTTCCGGGTAGCGCGCGTGGCTGACCATCATCCAGGGAACCATGGCATGCAGTTTACGAAAAGGGGAGAGGTGGTGATCCAGGTTTTTTCCAAAGGTGACCTCGGGAAGGGAGTGGTGCGTGTCCAGACGGCTGCCCCCCAGTCCAGGAAAATGCTTTAAGCAACATTGAATTCCGGCGCGGTCCATTCCTGCAATAAATGCCCCGGCCTTCAGGATGATGTCGTCCGGAGCCTCTCCAAGCAGTCGCCTTTCCAGACCCGATCCCGGCTGGGCCGGACCCAGGTCTACGGCGGGAGCAAAGTTGACATCGAACCCGAGATCCTTCAGGTCCTGTCCCCAGGAGTATGCCATGGTCTCGATTTCCCTGCTGGAAAGAGATGCATATTCTTCCGGGGAGGGCAGATTCCCCAGAAAGGAGGATAGTCGGTTTACCGGGCCGCCTTCGTGGTCGATGGCGACAAAGGGCTGGCCCGGCAGATTGTGAATTGCGGAGATCAGGGTCTTTAGATCGGCTCGGGTTCCGACATTGTGTGCAAAGAGGATGATGCCGGCAGGAGGGTACTGTTTCATCGTGTCAAAGGAGAGTCCTGGATCCTGTCCGATACCGACTACGATACAGGAGGAAGGAGTCGGAGGAGAAGGTTTCATCCGCGTCGAACCGCACTCCTGTGGAACTGGACAACCCGGTGCCTGTTCATGACAGGATCAGGCTTTCGATATCCTCTTCCGATGAGACAAAGAAACGTTGAATGCTATAGGCCAGGGGCTTTTTGCTGTCCATGGTCACTACAACAGCAGACATGCGGGGTCGTCCATTGGCCGGTTCAAACCGTCGAGGGGTCTGCATCAGGAACTTCTCGATAATGATATCTTTTTTAAATCCAATCACCCCATCGTAGGCTCCCACCATTCCGGCATCGGTGATGTAGGCGGTACCCCCGGGAAGAATCGTTTCATCGGCTGTGGGAATGTGCGTATGGGTTCCCAGAACGGCACTGACCCTTCCATCGACATAGTGGCCGAATGCGGTCTTTTCGCTTGTGGCCTCGGCATGAAAGTCGATGATGATCGGTCCGGTTCGGGAAAAGCGTTTGATCAGATCATCCGCCATCGCAAAGGGACAGGCCAGAGCATACATAAAGGTCCGTCCCATCAACTGCAGGACGGTGACTTTCTCTCCGCCGGGAAGATCCAGGGTGTAATGGTCATACCCGGGGTTTCCCTCCGGATAGTTTGCCGGACGGATAACCCTGGGAAAATGCTCCCAGCTGGAGACAAATTCTTTCTGATCAAAGAAATGACTCCCCGTCGTATAGACATCAATAGGAAGATCCTCGATCTCCTCCATGACGCGAAGATTCGGCCCCTTGCCGCCTGCAATATTCTCAATATTTACGATGGTCAGATTGCTTTTTACTTTTTTGACAAGGGGAGGCAGGTAGGTGAGAAGAAGCTGGCGGCCCGCGCGGCCCACGACGTCTCCGAGAAAAAGAAGAGTCAGCTTACTTGGCATAATCGACGGCCCGGGTTTCCCGGATGACCATAACCTTGATTTGGCCTGGATACTGGACTTCCTGTTCAATCCTCCTGGCCACGTCCTTGCTCAGCCACATGGCCTCCGCATCGTTGATCTTTGTGCTCTCGACGATAATTCTGAGCTCACGCCCGGCCTGGATGGCGTAGGCTTTGCTTACACCCTTGAAATCGTTGGCAATGCCTTCCAGCTTTTCCAGCCTTCGGACATAGGACTCCAGGGCCTCTCTCCGGGCTCCGGGTCGTGCGGCGGAAAGCGCATCGGCGATCGTAACCAGGACGGCTTCCACCGTTCGCGGTTCCACATCCCCATGGTGGCATTCCATGGCATGAATTACCGATTCCGACTCTCCGTATTTCCGGAGCATCTGTACGCCGAGTTCCAGGTGGGATCCCTCCATTTCCCTGTCGATGGCCTTTCCGATGTCATGGAGGAGTCCCGCGCGTCGCGCGACGTTGACGTCGGCCTTAATTTCAAGGGCCAGCCGGGCTGAAAGCTGAGCAACTTCCTTGGAGTGCTGAAGGACGCTCTGACCGTATGAAGTACGATATCGTAATCGTCCGAGATGTTTAATGATTTCTATGTGCAGATCGGGAATTCCCAGTTCGAAGGCCGCCGCCTCTCCCTCCTCCAGGATTCGGCTGTCGAGCTCAGCTCTTACTTTCTGCACGATTTCCTCAATCCGGGCAGGGTGGATACGACCATCGGTTATCAGGCGTTCGAGGGCCATGCGGGCCAGTTCGCGCCGCAGAGGGTCGAAGCAGGAAATGGTAACCGCTTCCGGCGTGTCGTCGATGATAAGATCCACGCCCGCAGCCATTTCCAGGGCGCGGATGTTGCGGCCTTCCCGCCCGATGATACGTCCCTTCATCTCGTCGGAAGGAAGGTCGACCACGGATACGGTCTGTTCCATGACGACATCGGATGCAATCCTCTGCATCGTGGATGCCAGAACATACTTGGCCTGATTGTTTGCCTGTTCCCGGGCCTCTTCCTCGATCCGTTTGACAATCTGGGCCGCATCCATGCGGGCATCCTGCTCCATGGATTTAATCAGATCCTTTTTCGCCTGATCCGCGGTAAGGCCGGCGACTTCCTCCAGCTTTCTCTGCTGCTCCTGGACCAGAGCCTCAGCGGCCTGGTTTTTTTCTTCAATCTTCTTTTCTTTCTGAGTTAGGCTCTGTTCCTGGTTCTTCAGGCGGTTCTCCGCCTGTTCCAACTGCTGTGTCCGACGATCCATCTTCTCTTCCCTCTGGTTCAGTCGGCGTTCAACCTGCTGGAGTTCCTTGCGCTGATCCCGGGATTGCCGCTCAAATTCCTGACGGGCCTGGTACACCTTATCCTTGGCCTCCAGTTCGGCCTCTTTGACTTTTCGTTGAGAATCTTTGGTTGCCTCGTCAATGATGCGTCGAGCGTCCTCACGGGCGGCCGTGAGCGTGTTGTTCTTTTTAACGTTCAGATAAAGAATAAAACAGATTGCAGCGCAAGCGAAACCGGCAATCGCAGCTAAGATAATATTGGTCATGGCTACATCCCCTTGGGTGGGGAAGGCAACATGAGGACAGCAAAGTCCCCCGCATGGGTCGTGTGGGTTTCGTCTCTGAACCTGGTCTCACCAGGTGGGTGTCACGTGGAGGGACCTTTAGTTCCTCCTGAAAGGAGAAATCACTGGTTCCCCCCAACAATGATTCCCAAAAGCAAAATGTTGGTTCAGGATCGCTATACCCATCACGAACCCCGCAGGGGAAAGGTTTCGTGTTTTGCAAAGAACCATGTCACGCACCCTCCTCAAGGGTACGTTTGAGCTTTTTTAACATCTCTTTGGCTCTGTCCTCGATGTTTCTTGAGTCACCTTCCTTAAAGTTTTTCAACTGAAAATATTCATCTGCAATGTTTAAAGCGGCCAGGACAGCAATTTTCTGTCCGTCCACGGTCGGAGCCACTTCAGCGACCTCTTTCATCTTTTCGTCAAGATAAGAAGCCAGCTTGTCCAGGTATTCCGGATCTTTATCGCTCTTGAGCCGATAAATCCTGTCAAATATCTCAACTTCCAGTATGTTGAGGTTCGCGTCCATAGGTCCACCCGTATCATATCACAACTGTCAAACCACAATCCCAAGACGGAAGGGAACATAAGTGGAATCTATGAGAGGGAAACCGATCCCTTTACAAACAGGTTCGGTCCCGATAAGATGGGTGCCCTATGGTTTCGGCTATATTCTCCCCGGGAGCATCCTGGGCCCTCACGAGGGATGAGGGCCGGAAATCCTTTCAGCTGAAGGCAAAGGGCCTTCCTCTGGTAGGAAACCCTGTTCTTCCCCGTACCCTTCCTTTTCTTGAATCCGCTCTCGAGGAACTCAGGATCCCGGCGGGTCCGAAAACATCTTCCACGTGGCATGCCGTAGGAAGCGGAGAATTGACAATATCCACGACCTTTGAAGGCTCGCAGCTTCATCCCTATACCCCTTTTCTTCCCTGTCTGGCGCTGGCCGATCTGCTCAACCTGCCCGTTTCCTCGACGTACCATGGAATACTACGGTACGGACCCGTCGGAATTCCCCGGGAAGAACTCATCATGCCTTCCCTGGCAACGGTTCCCCTGCAAAGCCAATCACTGCACGAAGGTCTGTCGGAGGCAGTGAAGGTGCTTCAGGAATCTGACGAAGAATGGGATGCCGATCTTCTGGTCGGATACCCTGATGGGAGAAATCTGGACCAGGATACTGTGGCCAAGCTGGCTCGTGATCTCTTCTATCTACCCGGAATGCGGGGCGTGGAAAAGATCCTCTCCGGCGACAAGCACGGTCTTGTGATCACCCTGGATCCCGTTCATGGGGTGGCGCCTGCTCTACCGCTTCTTACCTGTGGTCTCCTTGCCCGGACCTTTCTCGTCTTTCACAATCTTTCAGCCTGAAAATTAAGATCCCGGCGCCATTTCCCCGGTCAGTCAATGAAGGGTCGGGGTGGAGCTTCATGCCTCCGGTGCTTCTCCAAACCACCTTTGTGTGCGAAGGCAGATCCTGACCAGCCAGAGCATGACAGGAACTTCAATCAATACGCCCACAACCGTAGCCAGCGCGGCTCCGCTGGAAAGGCCAAAGAGCATTACGGCCGTTGCAATCGCCACTTCAAAGTGATTGGAGGCGCCGATCATGGCGGTGGGAGCCGCATCCTCATATCTCAACTTCAACAGTTTCGCCAGTCCGTACCCGAGCCAGAAGATCAGATTCGTCTGGAGGAAGAGAGGAACGGCGATCCAGAGGATTGTAAGCGGGTTGGAGAGAATAACCTCACCCTTGAAGGAAAAAAGCAGAACCAGGGTAATCAGGAGCGAAGTGATCGTGATCGGAGTAAGAAGGTGCAGGAACTTTTCCCTGAACCATACCTCTCCTCGGAAGCGGAGGATCGCCCTCCGGGAAAGATATCCGGCGAGAAGGGGAAGGGCCACGTAAATACCGATGGACAGAAGAAGAGCCTGCCAGGGTACGGGCAGCCTCCCGACTCCCAGGAGAAAACCGCCAAGAGGGCCGTAAAGAACCAGCATGGTCAATGAATTGATGGCTACCATGACCAGAGTGTGTCCGTCATTTCCCTTTGCCAGGAAGCCCCATACGAGAACCATCGCTGTACAGGGAGCAATTCCGAGAAGAATACATCCGGCCAGATAACTTCTCCAGAGGGGGACTTCAAGCATTTTAACGCCTCCGGAAAGTACGACCTTTCCTACTCCGTGCATGGCACCCACGGGAAGATCAAGGCCCAGCGGAAGTTTCACCAGATCCAGGGCATCGGTGCCGATGAGACCCCGAAAAAGAAAGCCCAGAAAGAGGATTGAAATCGCATACATGGTAAACGGCTTAACGACCCAGTTGATCACGAGGGTCAATCCCACGGGTTTGGCGTTTTTTCCGGCCTTAAGAACTTCGGCAAAATCAATTTTTACCATGATCGGGTACATCATGAAAAAGAGGCAGATGGCAATGGGAATCGAGACTACGGGAGCTTCGCCCACATAGAGAGCCTGACTGTCAAGCCAGGTTGCAATTCCCGGAGCGAATTTTCCCAATACGATGCCTGCTCCGATGCAGATACCTACCCAGAGGGAGAGATAGCGCTCAAAGCCACTGAGGCCCCCGGGTTTCTTTGTGATACAGGCCTTGGGCTCCATGTTCAGGGCTCCTTTATTCACAGAGTTTTTCAGCTGAAATGATGAAGCTTGTCACAAAATCAGACGGTTTTGTCCCTTCGGGGAGGCGTGCCGCAATTTCCCGGTAGAGGGGATCCGACCAGTCGGCCATCCGGTCCATATAATCCGAGGAAGTTTCAAGTGAGGTAATGACAAGTCCGGCCTCTTCCGCCATCGAGCGTGTTTCCTCCACGAGTACGGCACCCGCGATGCATCCCACAAGAGCCCGGACTGAATTCTGAACGGACTCGGGCAGGGGACGCAGGAGGGCCAGATCCGATACGGAGACCCGACCGCCGGGACGGAGGACACGGGCGATTTCCCGCCATACCTGGGGTTTGTCCGGGGAAAGATTAATAACGCAGTTGGAGATCACGACGTCGATGGTTCCATCGGCCACCGGAAGATGTTCGATTTCTCCCAGCCGAAACTCCACGGTGTCCAGACCCGTGGATTGGCGAAAGATATCTGCATTTCTTCGTGCCTTTTCCACCATATCCGGTGTCATGTCTACTCCGATGGCACATCCCTTGGGTCCGACTTTGCGGGCAGCGACGAAGACATCGAATCCTCCGCCCGATCCCAGATCCAGAACCGTTTCACCCGGATGAAGACCCGCTATGGCTGTGGGATTCCCGCAAGACAAACCCATGTTGGCTCCATCGGGAAGCCCGGACAATTCTTCCTGACTGTAACCGACGGCCGTTGCCACCGTGTCGGCGGTTGGACCCTCGCAGCATGAGCTTGAGCCGCAACAGGATTGACCTTCGCGGGCAATCCTGCCGTACGCTTCCCGGACGGTGCTCTTAACATTGTCTTTTGAATTTGGTGGTGTTTTGCAATTCATGAGTGTTTCCTTTCGAACGGAAGTTCCAGAGTTGTCGGGAGGGTTTCGACAAAGGCCCGGATTTCATCGCGGACTCGCCGAAAGTGAACTAGCGCCTCTTCCTCGGTTCGCGCATTGCGGGAAAGATAGGGTGGATCGTCGAAACCAGCATGAAGAATTTCTGTCCTGCCGGGAAAACGAGGGCAGGTTTCATGAGCATGGGCACACAAAGTGATGACACGGTCGAATTCGAGAGCAGGCAAATCGGACAGGGTCTTCGAAATCTGGCTGCGGATGTCCACTCCGGCTTCGGCCATGACCTTCACTGCGAGTGGATGAAGACCGGCCTTCAGGATGCCCGCAGAAAAGGGTTCAATTTGATCGCCAAGAAGGTGGCGAACCCACCCTTCGGCCATCTGGGACCGGCATGAATTCCCGGTGCAGAGAAAGAGGATTCGAAACCTGTTATCCCCGGGCACAGGTTGTCATCCTCATTCGCTGTAAGTCTTTTTCAATCACAGGATGGCGGGTAAAGCACTGTTTCAGGCAATCCTGCAGGCCGGATGCCAGTTGATTCGTCGGTTGAACCAGCCTGTAGTGCATCCACGTTCCCTCCCGGCGGGCTTCCACGATCCCTGAAGCGCGCATAACAGAGAGATGCCGGGAAACTTTAAAATCCGGTTCACCCAGAGCCTGTGCCAGAAAGCAGACGCAGGTCTCTCCCTGCAGGGCCAGAAGAACGGCCAGGCGGAGCCGCGTGGGATCTCCAAGTGTCTTAAAGAGATTGGCTTCTTCCTGCATGAAACGCTCCTCTAAATATGCATATCTGCACAGATATGCATATAATAGGGCGGATGTAATGAAATGTCAAGTGGCTTGTGGAACTTATCCTGTCGGATAGACTCTATACTCAATCAGTGAGGAGAACTCAGAAGAACCTCTTTTTTCGCGCGTGGCCATCGTTTAATCTGGTACTCCCGTTGCATCGCCGTCCGGCGATCAGAGAAAACCTCACGGTAGACCAGGATAACGGGGCGTCGGCCGGCAGTGTATTTCGCCCCTTTCCCTTCATTGTGAGCGGACAGGCGTTTCTCCAGATCCGCTGTATACCCCGTATACAGGGACCCGTCGGAACACCTTACAATATAGACGATCCAGGACATGGGGTCATGATACGACAATTCAATGAGGATAAATCCCGCGCAAAGCAGAAACCAATCCAAATCTGGTAATGATCCCGTAGAAATTATTTCAATTTCACCTTGACTGTGCCTGTACCCGAATAGGGGAAGTTCTCATTGCAGGAAGGTGTGGAGGCGGAAAGGATGATTGTATCGTCCGCCTTAAGCCCGAAGAGGGACAGGGGAAGAACCATCCGCATCGTGTCGGTATCCTGCAGTTGAATCCAGTTGGGCTCTTCCCAGCCTTCTCCCACTTTGAATTCCCATTTCGGGTAGAGTCCTTCCGGAAGTTCCATGTAATCGTCCATCTTCTGAACATCGGCCATCAAAACCGGTTTGTTGATCCAGGTTCCATCCTCCGTCTGTCCAACTGACGTTTCTACTTCGTCGGCATCGATGCTGTACTCCGATCCGCCCTGACCAGGGGCAAACATCTCGTCCTTCTCCATGCCGGTTTTCGGATTGGCATCCACGTCCAGGTAAAAGGTGACATCCGGGCTCCAGGTCTTTGCTCCGGTCTCGAAGCCCCCCAGGAGCGTGTGGATCTTGACGGGGTAGGTGACGGTCAGGACGAGGTTGTCCCCATCACGGACTGCGGAAAAGGTCATCGTTCCCTTTTTCTTCGGGTTTTTGCAATCAAAGGTCACGGTGTCTCCGCCCGCCATGGCAAACGATCCCAGCAGCCAGCAGGCAAGCCCCAGAAAAACCAGCAGGGAAACAGCAACGGAATTGCGTCTCATGGTTCCTCCTTACATTGTAATTTCGACTCCAGCCTGCCAGGAGTATACGCCTCTTTCAGCAAGATTGTCGAGAGAAGAAGTCTTAGCGTGAGTGTCCATTGTGACCAATTCAGGGAGAAAGTGCTCAGTGAAATTTCGGCAGGTAATGAAACATAGATTCAAGAAAGAAATTATCTCAATGACGGGGAAACATCGAATGTTCAATCGAAGATTATAACTGCGAGTTAATCTGTTACACTAAGGGCAATATGCCGTATTATCCTTCCCAAATCGTGTACGCAGGCCTTATGACCACAGACAGGAAAAATCAAGCGGAGAAGTTTTTTCAAAAGGTCAGTACACTGTGACGACGAGTATGCACTTCAGCTATTACGGACCGGGGGGAGGTGTCCAGACCTTTACCAGCAAGCGTCCGTCCGTCACGATCGGTTCCGCGGTTGAATGTGATCTGGTACTGGAAGGCCTTTCTGATCTGCATTGCAGGGTGTACCTGAGCGAACAAGGATATTATGCGCTGGATAACGCCGGGGATCTTTGCATCAACAATATCCCGGGATCCGGATATCTCAAGAACAATGACGCTGTAACAATGGGACCCTACGCGTTCCGGTTTAACCTGATTGAGAGACCCGAACCGGAAAAGAGAGAAAGGCCTGACATAAAAGCGGATCCGGTTGTGCGGCCTCAGGGGCTGAGCCATCGTCCAGGGCTTGCTCTTGTTCTTGCATTTCTCATCCCTGGATGGGGTCAGGCTTACAATGGACAGCCGGTTAAGGCTCTCTTTCTTATGCTCCTCAGCATACTTGTCATCCCCTGGATTTACAGTATCGTCGATGCTCATAAAAGGGCAAAACGGATCATGGAAAGTGGGGGAAGACGGGGACGTGGAGGATGGCTCTGGATCACCCTTCACGCATGGTTGGCCGTCAATGTGGCAATGTTCACCATGATCTCACTCACGGTGGCCGGGGTGATTCAATGACAGAGCGAAAATCGCCCTGGAATCTGGGCTGTTTTGGCGTCTTCTGGATCTTCCTGCTGATTGTTTTTTCGGCAATGGAAATCGGAGGTCTTCTCTGGTTACAGCCCGTCTGGTTTGAATCTATCGCCTTCTGGAGGCCCGCGCCCTATCCGCCGGAGCCAATATTTCTGCCGGCTTCGGACAGTGATTACGAATTCACGGCAGAAGCGAATCGACAGACAGTGGAACATCGTGTTGATTTGTGGGAGGAATATGCAAGGCAAGTTCATGTGGATCCCAGGCAGAACACGGAAGTGGAAACCATTGAAGGAACAAAAATTGAATTTGTGGCTGGCTCTCTTGATCAAGCACAAAATGTTACCGTGACCCCCGTTGTTCGGGTTCCTCAAGAAATGGTAGGACCCGGCGGGATTCCCATAGGCCCCCTGCATGATATTCGGATTGGATCCGCCACGACGTACCGTTTTCATCGTCCGGTCCGCATCTCCATCCCCTTTCAGCCCGACACGATCCCTCCCGAATTTGAGAATCATCAGCTAGCCATCGGAACCTGGGAGGATGACCGGTGGGTTCCACTTCCGTCCCGTGTAGACCATGAACGACGTACGATTTCCGCAGACCTGCCCCATGCGAGTATTGAAGGAATCATCGTGATCACCGGAGTCACGGTTGGTGGAATCGGTGTGAAATTCACAGAGACGGGCCGAGCCATTTACGAACAGCTTCGCCATAAACTACCCTCAACCTACAAGACAGATAATTTCGCGATCCATTACGACACGAGTGCCGGCCTGGGCGTTCCTCCTGATGCTGAATATCCCCTTTCCGGAGGGCGTGCTCCAGGACCCCATCCACTCTATGTCGTTGACATCGGCCGTTATCTTGAGGAGGCCCGGTCGTCCCTGCCCAGAGTCAAAATGAACGTCAGTGCGGTTTCACTGTATCGGTGGGACGTGTTTCTTGTCCCGCTGAGTGATTTTGGAGCTTCCGACCTTGGGGGACCCGTGATGCTGGATAACGATTTCCAGGCAAACGGAGAATTCATGCCCAACCTGGATTCCCTTATTCGCTCCACGTGCATCCATGAGCTTATCCACGTTGCACAGGATGACTATTTCAATACCTTCAATGCCGGAGCCGCACGCTGGTGGCTGGAAAGTACGGCGGAATACCTTGCCTGCCGCCTGATGAAACTGGAGAATCGAAAGACACATGATGACGGATACTACGTTTCGCGGGAGACGGCCCTCCTGAGCCGTCCCTTTGATCTTTCGGAAGGCCTTCAGCCCTACGCTTATGCGTCCTTTTTTCACTGGCTGGACAACCATGGATTGAATTCCATCAATATCATCAGGGCAGTCAATGATAGCGGGGATGCCTCCCTGGGATCACTCGACCGGGCAATCCGTCAATCTGGTGGGGAATCATTATCCGCATTATTTATGGATTTTGCCATTGATTTCTACCATAACAACCTCTGGTCGGGCTCCATCGTTCCACTGCCCGCCGTCGCATCGTCGCTTGGAAAAGCGGACGCGTTTAACTCTCTTGTGCGGTCGGGCAAGGGTTCCGGTCGGATCTATACGTACAGCGAGCGCAGTGTTCCATTGACACACCTGTCTGCGACCTATTTCAATTTTCAGGCAGAAGGTTTGAAGCCAAAACGGGGTGCCAAGCTCGTGATTCATTTTCCATCAGGTGGAGAATCCTCCGCATGGCCCTTCGCCCTGACCGGGCAGATGTACGGGCCGGGTGGGTATCCCCTTCCCGGTTCACCGGACGTCATGTTGCCTATTATGATCGATGAACCCGGCGAAAACAGCTTTGTCAGCCGTCGCATTGCCTCACCGGCCGGCATTCCTGACGACATCAACCAGGTTTCCCTGATCCTGGGAAATACATCGCCTGACAGGGACGCCGGTTCCGTCGTTGTGCGTCGTTGGCTTCTCATGCCTCCTGAAATGGTAACCAGCGTAAAACTACCTGAGGGGAAAGGATATAAGGTGAACTGGCAGACCTCGGATCTGAAAACTCGCGGCGGCGACAAGGCATTCAAGGGTTACAACGTGTACCGGAGAAAGAAGGGTGAGACAAAATTTCCGAAAACACCTCTCAATGAAGATCCAATCACAGATGAACATTATGATGATCATCCGGATGACAGAGAAGATTACGTGTACACGGTTTCAGTTGTCGATATCCTGGACCATGAAAGCCTTCTGGCTCCTATAGAGGATCGGGATCCGTTCCAGGGCGAATGGGATGGGAAATTCATTTTTGTCAAAGGGGAAATTGCCGGGCCGATCCTTGAGGCCTTTGATGGATGGAATCAGAAGAAAGAACAGAAATTGCAGACCAGAATACAAAATGCCCGGACTCCTGAGCAGCGATCGACAGCGCAAAAGAAGCTTCAGGCCTGGCATGAAACCTCCATCGAATGGAGGAGTAAGTTGCAGGAGCTTGTTGACAAGCTGGAGAAGATTCTCCGTCTTGGCATCCCCATAAGCGTGAAGATCCAATTGATTGATGGGAAATATTATATTGTTGCTTCAAAAGTTTTTTACAAGGCCCTCGATGAAAAGGATCAGGAATTAACCGAGATGGTTCGAAACGGGGAACGAACACTGGCCTTAAAGGAGCAGCCCGAGAATGCTCCTCCTCTGGTGCTTCAGCTTTTCCGTGAAAACGAAATTAATCAACTTTATGAAGGAACATATAAAAGCCCGGAAGTAACCATACCCTACACATTCCGCATTACCCTGAAGAGACGAGCTGAATCCGTGCCTGAATGATGCATCTTGTGACCAGATCTTCTGACACGGCGGTCATTCAGTGATTTGGGGGACAGATCATTGAAACAGAAACATGTAGTTTGCGTTTGTGTATGCACCTCCGCACATCATGACTGAAAAGATCACACCACGACGGTTCTGAGGTCCCGTTCGTGCAGCTCCTCCATGGTCAGAATGTTTCCCAATACGCACCTCCGGTCATGTTCACGCAGCTCTTCCGCCTGGACTATTCTCTCCTTGTACTTGTAACATTTCACGGCGTATCGCTCCCCGGAAAGATCCTATTTCAGCATTTCAAGGCTGTCGTCAAATGTTTCAATTTTCTCCACATTCACCGTCGGGATACCGCAGAGATAGTCGATCTGTCTTGAGGGGGACGTTTCATTTCCACCCGGGAGAGGAGGATCATCTCGTTCAGGATCGACTCAACCCGGGCTCCGGAAATTCTGGCGGCATGCTGGACATATGGAACCGTCGCCGCGTATTCCCATTCGGGTCTTTGTTCAGGGTCCTTTTTCGGGATGGGCATGATGTACCTCCCGTTTCTGAAGGAGCTCAGAAGTCTGCATCTCAACGATTCGCCATGCATCGAGGTATTACGCAGTGTATGGTACTCTCAACGGTAAGCCGTCATCGGAATGAACATTGACCCGGGTGGAGCACTCCTTGCCAGGTCGGTCTGTCCTTCGGGCTGGGAAAGGTTGAACCGGATGCGGGAACTTCTGCTGAGCGCGCAGGCAGGAGACACAAAGGCCTTTGAGACCGTAATGCAATCCTTTGAAGTCAGGATCATCCGGTTCGCCTGGAGGCAATTGGGAGATCGGGATGAAGCCCTGGATGCGTCTCAGGAAATCTTTCTCCGGCTCTACCGTTATCTTCACCGCATTGACCCCGACAGGGATCCAGGGCCCTGGATCTTTTCCATCGCTGTGAATGTATGCCGAACGAGTGCCAGAAAACGGGGCCGGCACAGATTGGAGCCCATCACCGAATCGATGGAGGAGGGGGATGCCCTTGTGTCTATGGACGCCCTGCCCTATGACCGAATGGGTCAGATGGAAATGGTGCGGGAGGGATTAGCAGAGCTCACACCCAAAGAGCGTGAAGCGATTCTTTTGCGGGATGTGGAAGGTTTTTCCACCCGTGTTGTGGCCACGATTCTTCGTTCTTCAGAAGGCACGGTTCGATCCCATATCAGCCGTGCGCGGCTGAAACTGAAGGCGTTCCGAGACGAGTACTCCAGGAGGCGTGTATGAACTGTGTTGAGTTCGAACAGCGTATCGCCCTTTACGTGGGGGGAGACCTTCCGGACCAGGAGATGAAAGAGGTAGAAGCCCATCTGGCGATGTGTGAATCCTGCCGGGCTCTGGAGGCCTCCCTGAGAGCAACACAGGATATGTTTCTTGATGCGGCGGGTCGGGAACCTTCAATCGACATGGTACAGTCTGTACATCGTCGCGTGATGGGGAAGATCTATGAGCAAACGGCAGATTCCGGGAGTCCCTATCGATGGATCGGGTGGGCGAGGCAACGCTGGGTATGGGCGGCAGCCGCGATCCTGATTCTCGCCTCTCTAATCCTGTTGCGGGCCAGCTCCAAAAGAATGACAACCCCTGAAGGATCGTATGAGTCTGCCAAAACTCATTCCACTGAGGCTTCATCCCGCCAGCCGGAAGGTGCTCTGCCCCTCCAGATCACGGAAATGGAACCGCCCCCCGATACTCCCTCGACCCAGGGCGCGCATCTGTCCGGGAAAGCCGGATCCCGGCCTTCCTTCTGCCTTGTGCTTTCCCGTCGGGGGAAAAGCCGCAATCAGGACACCCCGGAGGATCGACACCCCACAATGAAGCAATTTCAGAATCAAATGGCAGGACTGAAGCCTGCGGTCCTTCCAACCGATGAGGAGGACGTCCATAAAGACCAGGCCGTCCGGATGTTCACCGAAAATGAAAACGTCGTTATTTACTGGCTGATATCAGCCGACAAGGAGGATACTCATGAACATGAAACCGTTTAACAACAGGAACAGATTCGGATTCAACCATTGGAGCATCATGATGATGCTTCTCTTCCTGGCATGTGTTCCCCTGACTGCCAGGGGAAATCCGAAACCCGCACAGGCGTCGCCGGTGGATGGCGCTTCGGAGGAATGGATTACAAAGATTGTTGAATTACAGTACGCGGACCCTGTTGACCTTGCGGAAATGATATCCGCAGTAGGTGTGCGGGCCATTCCCAACCAGAAGTTCAATGCGATTTCTCTTACCGGGACCCCTGCGGCGGTCCAGGCCGCGGAACAGCTCATTCGTCGTTTCGATGTCCTTCCGGAAGAAACGTTGAATATTGAGACCCGCGCCTATCTGCTCATCGCATCGGAGAAAGCAGTCAAAAACGGCACGTTGCCCACGGAAGTCAGTGATGTCGTGGATGAACTGAAGAAAATCTTTCCTTATAAAGGCTATTCTATTCTCGATACTCTCCTTATCCGGAGCCGGGACGGGGAAAATGCAAGTCTGAACGGCATCCTGTCGGGAAGAGAAGTTCTGAAGGAAGTGATGGCGGACCGGGAAATCCTTCAAAGTCCGCAGTACGATCTTCAATTCCGGGCTCGTGTACGCCAGTCGGGTCAGACGGTAGTCCTTACCTATGACAACCTTCACCTGGAGGTCCTTATGGTCGTCGGGGAGACCGGGGCGGATGGACATACGGCGAAAAATACCAGCAATGCCAAGATCAATACGGACATCGATGTCCGGGAAGGGCAGAAAGCCGTTGTGGGTAAGGCGAATATCGAAGGGGGAAATAACGCTCTGATATTTATCCTCTCTCCATCCATTATTCGCAATGAGAATACTGGCCTGGAATTCATTTCCGAGGGCGAGGACGATCGGGTCACGCTGCACCTTGTGGATGTTCCCCTCATGACTCTTCTGGAGACGATTGCCGAAGTGACCGGACGGGAATTGGAATTTCATGGAACAGCATCGGAGGATACCGTGACGTTGGAATTGAAGGATGCTTCGCTGATTGATGTCATGAATAATGTCGCCAAGGTTTTTGGTCTGAATTACGAGCTAAAAGGGAACAAGCTTATCGTGAATCAGTAGCCTTTCTCCTTAGTACCATTAGCAAAACTTACTCCGGGGTGAAAACCCCGGTTTTTTTTGGTTACTGCGAAACTTACCCTTGCTGATCGTCTGGGGAATTTACGCAAGTAGGTCCCAGATAGATAAACCCTGGAGCGCGATTCCCTCTAAAAAAGCAACATGAGTTCGCTCCCTGGGGGACACGTAGCAAGTACATGTCCCGTCTGGGTTATCCGTACGACTCCACCAGAGGAAGATATTCTGCCCTGATTTCAAAATTCGGACCAGGGTTGCGGGTTTGATATCAAACTTATATTGAATGGTTTTAAGCCTGCCTGCCGAAAACCGTATAGATAAGGTAGGCCGTATAGCCGATATAGCACGCCAGCAACACTGCACCCTCCATGCGGTTGATACGTCCCGGTCCCCGGAACCCGTAGCCGATTATGAACAGGGAGAGGGTCAGGGCAGCCATAACAGGTATGTCTCTATTGAAAACCTCCGGCCCTGCGGCTAGTGGATTTATTATTCCAGCCAAGCCGATTACGGCCAGCGTGTTAAATAGATTAGAGCCCAGAATGTTTCCAAGAGCAATATCATGCTCTCCTTTGTGTGCTGCGATCACTGATGACGCCAATTCCGGAAGCGAGGTGCCGATTGCGACAACAGTAAGGCCAATAATGAGATCACTTACGCCAAATTCGTGCGCAATCTTAACAGCGCTCCAGACCAGAACGCGGGAACTGATGATTAACAGAATCAGGCCCATCGCCATCGAGAGTGCGGCCCGACGAATGGATAAGTGGTGTATTGTCAGCTTCTCTTCTACCTCACTGCTCAGCGTGTCTTCCCTTTTCCTGGATCCCTGCCAGATGGTCCATGCTATCAAACCTGCAAAAATTGCGAGTAGAGTCCCTGCATCGTGTCTGGTGATTCTTCCGTCCCATAACTGCCAGGCCGCCACGGCAGTGACTAAGGATAGTATGGGGAGTTCCTTCCGCAGTACTTGCGAATGAACGGCTATGGGGCATAAAAGCGCGGTTAGTCCAAGGATCAGTGCGATGTTGGCAATATTGGATCCATAAGCGTTGCCAATTGCAATGCCAGGATTGGCATTGAAGGCCGCCAGTGCTGATACCACCATCTCCGGGGCGGATGTGCCGAACCCGACAATTACCATTCCGATTAATAGTGGGGGAATTCCAAAATGGTGAGCTGCGGAAGCGGAACCTTCCACAAATCGGTCAGCACTCCAAACGAGTAGAGCTAACCCTGATGCAAGAGTGAGTAAAGCTAAAGTCATACAGAGAACATATTCCTTAATTTTAGTGTGGAAAATTATACTCCTGTAATTAATTCATCGCCAACACCCCAGGTCGCAACATTCAGGCAGATAGCCAGCTACGGTTTACACTTGCTTCCGCATCGAGACGAAGGATGGTGGAGGCGGGGGGAATTGATCCGATCCTGCGCTCCCGAGATGTCTGCGTAGCATCTCGGCTGAGCAAAGGATGGTCGCGCGCAGCAAGGCCAACATCCCCCGTATCCTACTTCTGAGGACGATTCCCCCCAAGAAAACAACCTCCCCATGTCAGAGGAGGTCAAATACAGCAAGTTAGTTGGGGAAGTTGGTGGAGGCTAAGCAACACGTTCCGCAACTTTTTCCTCAGCCAAGCATCGGGCACAATTATATCATTGGAGGTTTGAGTATGGGTGTTTTGAGTTCTTCTCACATCGAGAACCGATTGATCAGTTTTGTATTAACCTTCTACTTTCAACATTTTGGTGATCTGCTCGGGGGTGTAGCGCTTTCTACTCATATCTGCTCTCCTTTCTTCCTCTTCTATGTTACGATAAACACGATGGGCTCAAGAACACTAACGAAGTACCGGATCAATTATTTTGGAGCAGGTGATTAGCACATAGTTGACAGATAAATTCTCTTTGGAGGAGAAAATGCATATTTTTCCCGAAGAAACTACGGGACACTGGTGGTGTTTTTCTCTAACCAACTTTGCTGAATGTGTATTCATGTTATTTCGATTGAGCATATCAAAGCTTCGTAAAACAGAAAATTCTTATACCGATGGAGATACGAATAATAAAACACTGCTTTCAATGCTTGCACTAACAGTAATACTAATCTCCGCACCCCTTTTTCCCCAAGAATGCATGGCTCCATTGGTTGAGTACCCATTACCCGAGCCATATTCGGATGATCTTATGTCTGGTTGTATTGTAGAAGGACCCTACGCCTATTTACTGTCCAGATATCATGGTCTATTGATTCTGGATATAGATAATCCTACCAATCCCATAGTGGTTTCTGACGCTTCTAATGTTACGCAAACGACGTGCAGCCCCTACACGATGCAATATAATGATATCTGTTTGAACGATAACATTTTATATATAACTTATTTCTGCAACCTGTATCGAGAATTTGCCACGGGGATTGTGGCTGTGGATGTCTCCAATCCTTACGAGCCGGAGTTAGTAGGCTCAACTCTTGAGATATTGCCTGTCTGGTTCGAGGATTTAGAAGTTTTCGGAGACTATCTTTATGTAACAATGGAAGAAACGACAACTTACTTCGATCTAAGGATTTATGATATTTCCGCTCCATCAAACATAGTAATGGTCAATATGCTCTCAGATGTCGGCCCTTCGATGACTAGATCGGGATCCTTGCTTGTGACTGATTCACCGGATAACACGATCAATTTCTACGATTTGAGTGAACCTGTCAATCCAAATTTGATCACTACCTATAGCATGAATGAAATTTTTGATTTGGAAATAGAGCATGGCAGATTGTATGTATCACAGCCTGCTGGTTTTGTTACAATTATAGATATATCTGATGTAGATCAGCCTGTCTATTGTTCAACAATTATTTTGTCCAATAGAGGTTCTCGCATGACAGTCCGTAATGACAAGATATTTGTGCAGGAGTATGACGCCTCAACTTTTGAATCAGAAGTCAAAGGATTTGATGTCTCCGACAAATCTACGCCTGAATTCCTTGCAAGCTATCACATCATTAATAGATTGGGAGGCATTGCTGCAAATAATTCTCAGGTGTATATTGCCTCCCAAGGTACACTCACGATCTTAAATGCAGCTGATTGTGGGCAATCGGAATTGTACATTCCTGCCGCTGCATCAAAACAGGGTGCGAAAGATACCAATTGGAAAACAGATCTTGTTCTGCATAATCCAACGGATGTTAGCTTTACCGCGCACCTCACATTTTTGGAAGCGGGTCAAGATAACAACTCTCAGACATCGCTTGAAATTTCACTGCCAGTTTCTTCATCAACAAAATATACAGATATCCTTCAAAGCCTCTTTGGAGTATCCAATGCGGTAGGAGGAATCAAAATAGTGAGTCCAATAAAACCAACAATCATATCCCGAACGTATAACGATCAGGAAGAAGAGGGGACGTATGGGCAGAGTATTCCGGCCCTATCGAAACACTCAGCCGTCACATCTTTCATATCTCAAAGAATAGTTGCACTAATTCAAAATGAGCGCTATCGATCAAATCTAATTTTATTGAACATTTCTACCACTGCTGCGGACTTGAATATTGAACTCTATAACGGGACCGGCGCATTCATTGGCTCATTTTCACAGCACTTATTACCTTTGGAATATCACCAGATTGACCAATTCTACGCACCTTATATTGATGTCCCTCTAGATGACGGTTTCATTATTATTTCGATGTTATCACCTGCCGCTATGGTTATCGCTATTGCTTCAGTCGTCGACAATCTGACTGGAGACGCAACAACAATATTATCTCAAAATTAAATGTCAAGAAGGAGACCAGGATGAGAATTAGAAGAATACATTGGGTACTGTTTCAGAAATAGTGAGTCAAATTGTGGGTTATGATCCGCCGTGAGAAAATCCCAACTTGAGTGGCGGATAATAAGACCAGCATTGAAAAAAGATTCTCTTTGAAGGGGAATATACTGATGAGGGAGAAAATGACGGTTCTGGGAACAAAAAGACAACTGATTTAATTATAGGAGTATTCTCGATAGAACAAGCTGCTTGAAGCAGTAGTTTGCCGCTTTTTATGTTCACTTCTTGATCACTTCAAATAGTGTTGTTAATGTAACTTGGTGGAGCTGAGGGGAGTTGATCCGATCCTGCGCTCCCGAGATGTCTGCGAAGCATCTCGGTGGAGCAAAGGATGGTCGAACGTAGTGAGACCAAACCCTCGAAGCCTATCCCAGGAGGCCCGACGACCCCAAAATGAAAGCTCCCAAACATGGGAGCGATAGGACAGAAGTTATTGAGTTGAGGTAGTTCAGTGGAGGGGACGACGACTTACCGCAAATCAGTCTCAAAGCCCGCGCTCCTCGTAACTCCTTGAGAATAAACGACGAAGTCATCTTGCACAACCACTTCCCGACAACCCGACCAGAGAAACGATTTTCTCCCCTGATTTCCCGGCACCGGACGAGGGTGACGGGTTTGCAGTAAAACCGGATACCTCGCGCTTCTCAGCAACAACTTCGAATCCGGTTTTCGGACGCCGGTTCAGTTCCCAAAACGGGAATCGAATTGCCGCCCGGATAGGCTTACTGCAGCCCATACTTTTTCTTGAAATCCCCAATCCAGTCTTCGTGTCCGCCCGATTCTTGTATGGCCTCAACAACCATTTGAATGGTCAATCTGCCAACTCGATGACGTAGGTTCTGCGGGATCGCCTCATAAAGAAACGGCCACAACCCGCCGTGCGCCATCCCATCATCCGTTGACCTCAAAAAAGCCGGGTTCCTTGCATCGTGCAGCAATATGAATGACCCTTGCTTGGCAAAGGCAAACATCGCCTCACGAAAAAATTGGTAGTAGTTCGCAAACGGACAGATTGCCCCTTTGACAATAGCCGCCTCAGAAAAACCAAGTTCATCCAAGCGCTGCCAATATTTCCTGCCGATATGGTGCAAGTAACATTCGCCAAGCCTGTCTGGATATGGATTCCGACCCTCGCAATCACCGCCAGCAAAAACGGAGCAACCACCAAACTCTCGTTCCACCAGTTTTGCTTCAATAAAGAGGCTGTTGCATGAGCCTGACAGAATGATGTCGATTGAAGTGGGCTGGCCATTGTCTTCGTTAAAGACTGATCGGTCGTCGTGTTCAAAAACCGCCTCGACGTCCCCTCCTGGCCATTCGACACCGAGCCTTTCAATCGCAATCTTCAACGGTCCGAGATCGTTGCGCACAATCAGGGGGCCAATCAGATTGAAGGCCATCGCCTGACTGCTTAGTCCGTGATGCAGGTATTTGTGCAGAGGGAACGAATCCTCGCCGAGATGTCTCTCCTGTTCTTGGCGGATGTAATCCGCGACATCTTCACAAATGAGGTTCATGGGCCAAAGATCATGACGTGCGAGACAGTACCCCATCCTGGGATGGGTTTCGCATCCTCGCTCGCTGAACCATTGTTCCGCAGCCTTACGCAGAGATGCCTCGAAACTCTTGTATCGTGTGTAAGGCCAAGTTCTGGCCAATTGCCGACTATTGGTGTTTTTCATGAAAGCGGTCCTTGCTTGCCAATCAGCCTTTCAATCAGTTCCAAAGCATCCACCGGCCAGAAGCACTCGGGTCGCGGGCGGTTGACGCCGGGATGTCCAGCCTTGGGGCGGCAGTTCAGTACCTGGGCGACCCACTGGGCGGGTATGGCGTCCAGGCCGTACACCGCGCCAAGTAGCGCCCCACAAATGGCTGCGTTTGTATCGGTGTCGCCACCCCGCATGACCGTATCGACGACGCCCGCTTCAAAGCTCGGGGCATTGAGCAGTTGCCACAGGGCATTTCTGAACGCGATCAACACCCAGCCCTGTTGCTGGACGTAGTCAGCAGGTGGAGCTTCGGCGGCTCCTTGGATAGTGTCCATAAGAGCCGGGTCGACTGCCAGGTCGGCAGCCCACTGTTTGATATTCTTGTAGAGCTTCCCGGCCTCGCAGCCCGAGGCAATGGCGTGGGCAATCGCCATGGTAAAAAGCGAGTTCGCCTGAAGGCACACCGGATTTGGATGCGTCAGGGCGGCGTCCTGCTTGGCCCAGTCGCACACAGTTTCCAATGGGTAGTTGGCTCCGAAGATGCCCAAGGGGCTGATCCGCATCATGGCCCCGTTGGCCTGACTGTCGGGGTTCGGACATCCTCGCAATCCAGTGGCGATGGTCATACCGCAGTCAAAGGGATCGGAGTCGAGCCAGAATTGATATGCCTGAAGCGCGGCATTGGGATCATAGGCTCCACGCTCTATCAGCATCCGGGCCAGCAGCAGCGCCATCTCCGAGTCATCGGTCGGCTGACCGGCAATGGTGTTCCATGTGCCGCCATCGGCCAGTTCCCGCACGCCTTCCGGGTAGCTGCGGCGGATCTCCTCCGGCGACTGGAACTCGACCAGGCTGCCAAGGGCGTCTCCGGCAAGCTGGCCAATTAGGCAGCCTTGGGCACGGACCAAAGTTGTGGAGTTCTCGTCTGGGTACACCGTCATCATGATTCGTCCAATATGACTGTACGGATAACTCTTTCTATGTCCTGAGAGGATATCCCTCCACGCGCTGATTCGCTCGTGACGATCAGTGTACCGTTTTCACCCTCTCCTTCTTCATGCGGCAGGATGCCGTTATCTTTATACCAATTGAGCTTCTCTTCCCAGCGCCTACGATAACTCGGAACATGCAGCATGCCGCAGTGTTCCCAATAAAATGTTCTGCCCGATTCGATATCCTCAATAGTGAAATCGGGATATTTTGTGGCGCTGCCGATGGTCAAAGGATGCTCGTACATGTACTCGACCTTCAAGGCGGAAAGTCTGTCAGCGATGATCACTTCAGACTTTGACCGAACCATTTCACCGCGTGCTGTTCTGTGGATCAGATTTTCTTCGAAGAATCGTCCGTCAATATAAATCGGAGATGGCGCTTCAAAAAGATTTGTCAGTCTGCGGGCCGTCTCGGACCTGTCGTCTGACGAATACTTGCGCAGATCGCCTCTGGCTCCTTGATGCAGAATAACCACTCGATTCTTCTGCCGAGTCAGGGCCGTGTAGAGCAGCTCCCTGGAAAGCAGGCGACACGGATTTGGCATAACCAGAATAACGGTGCCAAACTCGCTGCCTTGAGACTTATGCACGGTGAGCGCATAAGCCAACTCCAACACCGGATTTGCTTCTTCACCGAAATCCTTAGCCGTAAAGTCGTATTTGAAATTCGGCTGGGAGGAGAATTCAACCTCGAGTTTCCAACGCAGATCTGGCAGACCCTTTTTCCAAAAAAAACCGACGGCCATCCCGATCTCGCCGTTTGCAATGTATGGATTGTCCTTTTCCGGATAGACCTTCCGGTGGCGGTTCCATGGCATTTTAGGATCGGTATTCGCCAAGTTGATAACCTTGTCGCCATAGACTATCTCTTCTGGTCCCATCGGCTTGGGGTATTTCCGCCATCTGGCGACTCTGGATGCATCGATTAACTCTTGCCTGAACTGTTTGTGAATTAAACGATTGATGTCGGGAACGCCGTGCGCCCCTGAACGAACGGGTGAAAGTATTTGCCAGCCCTCGGACTGTTCGGCTGAACCGAAGTTAAAAAATCGCATCCCATTCCAGTCTTTCCCGCCCAAGGACTCGTCAAACTTCAGAATGTCATCCGGGCCATCAAGACCAAGTTCATCAACGAGAACGGAAACCAGATTCTCCCTAAGTTCGTCCGAGGAATCCCACTGAACAAAGCGGACATGCTTGCTCTTTCCGGATTTGACGACTTTGTCGAAAACATCGTCCTCACCCGGAGCAATCGGCGATCCGCTGAACCATTCAGCGAGCTGCAAATCTTCGCGTTCTTCACCGGCCTGTCGTCTGCGAATGGTGAGCTCTGCGTATCCAGGGGCGACTCGTGGAAATTTTTCCATAATCCCGTCGGGAGCGAGATGCTTGATTACATCAACAAACGGGCGGCCTGCGCCAATCGGGGGAAGCTGTCTGGGATCGCCAATCAGAATCAAACGATGAACACCCTTGAGTGCCTGAATAAGTGCAGCCAACATCTCCTCAGTCAGCATTGAGGCTTCATCGACTATGACTGTTCGAGCCCCGGCCTCGGCAGATTTTTCCGATAACTTGTAGCGACCTGTGGAGCCATCATATCGGTCGGGGCTGAGGAACTGAGCAACAGTGAATCCCTTCAAATTGAGGTCGCTGGTGGATTGCTCCATTCGGACACGCGCTTTCCCGGTTGGAGCCAGAAGCAGAATGTCACCTTGCGATATCTGTGGATGAGAACACAGCACTGACAGAAGAGTGGTTTTCCCTGTCCCCGCAGGTCCGATAAGAACGCTGAGGCGGGATTCGGCAAGTTCCTTAAGTGCCGCCGTCTTTTCTTCACGAGCCTTTTCCTCGAGTTCATCGGAACTACCCACACCGTGAACATCAAGATGACTGTCGAGAAGGGTCTTCCAATCGGCCTCAACAACCAATCGTTTGCCTTTGACACGTTTTTGGATGGCGGAGCGAATCACATCTCCCATTTCGGCTAAACGGGCAAGCTGCAACGCAGGATTACCATCTGCCAGAGGCGTTTCAACTATGGTTTCCTCAAACTGGTCCTTTGCGACATTGATCAAATCACCGTCGACTTCGCACCCTGGCTTGATATCCAGGTTCCGAATCGCGAGCACAACCTGGTCCTGGGGCATCAGAGAATTGCCAGCGATAGCCGCATCCTCCAGGGTTTTGACACTGAGGGCACGCACACGGCGGGCGTCTGTTCCTGCGTCCAAAGCGGTTGGCTCGGGCAAAGGGTGTATCTCCCGGATGGTCTCGTCAGGGAAAACACCACGGTCAACGGTCCAGACACTTATTGGCGTCGATGTCAGCCTGGTCGTCTCATAAAGCAAGTAGGGATTGGTCAATATGGACAGATCCGAGCAGTCGATATTCGCCTTTTTCCGTTCCTCCTGGACATATATAGTCGTCGCCTGTTCTCTGCTGATTTCAAATCGGCTTATCAGTTTCAGGAGATTGCGGCGCTCTTCGGGAAGACGGCTCCATTTCGTTTGAATGGTCGTCCCGATCCCTTTGGCCAGATCTTTAGGCAGGTGCTTTTGTGGGTCTCGGAGAACTTGGTCGACCATGGGCCAAGGATCGACATTCTCTCCGACATTGTCAGAAATCTGTCGAGCGATAAACGTCCCGAGGTCAATGCCAAAAGCGCAAAGCGCCGACGCGAGCCCTGGGCACGGCCCTCTGGCCGTCCATAGCTCTCCGACTCGTTGGTCAATCCAGGTCAAGCACTTTGCCCATGGCCCAGGCAAAACTCCAATAGCTTTCCTGAGAGATTCCGCGCAGGACAGCAAAGAAGCGATTGCTGCGTCATGGGTTACAAGCTGCGAAGCGTGTGAAAATTCAAGAAGCCGGTCATCTGGTGAAAATGCGGCGATAGACGCAGGGTCAAAGTCGGGATTGTCAGCAGCCAGTTCCAGTGCCGCATGATAAGGCAACAAGAAGCCATCTTTGAAATCGGGCCTTATGGAATGCTGCACCATGCGCTCCCAAAGCATGGACCGCAGCTTTCCTTTCAGATCCTTGGTCGAATATTGGTATTCAACTCCTAGGGACACATGCAAAACCCGACCTACGCCGACCAGGATTCTCCTAGCCCCGGCGTCTTCGACAAACGGAACCTGCTTGGCGTAAAAAAAACAGAGTGATTCCTCTGGTTTGATGTGATCACAAAAGCAATCTGAGAGGGCCTTCTGGTTCTCTATGGCTTGTATCCACTGTGTGGGGAATCCTAATTCCGGCTCCCGCTCCGACCGCACATCCAAACCATATGTTTCGCCGAGTTCATCCATCGATTCCCGCAACATCCAAGCGAATGGGACCGCAGGAGCGGAATAGGCGGGATGGCGTAAATCGGTAGGAGCGAAGTGTCCGTGACTCCCCTCGGATGTGTGCTTGTACGGGTGGTTGGCGACCCTCGTGTATTCGAATGGCGACATGAACGCGACCCGCTCAGCCACGCAACAAGGCCATTTTTCTTGAGGCAAGTCCGCAAGCGATTGACCGGCGACCGCTTCCTCGGCGATATCGTTTCTCTCCTGCCCAATCCGTTTGAGCTTGAGGCAAGCCCCGTTAAGGCGTGGATTGGCACAGACTCGTCCATCCCATCCGGAATCGTGCCAAGGCACGCGAATAGATATGTGCTTTTTCGGATACTTCATGATCCCCCCAGAGTCATTCCGCCTCATCCATAATGACCTTCAAATCGTGAAGGTGTGTCTCTACGAAACGGATGCTGGTTTGCTCGTCACCGAACGATATTGGAAGCTCATAATCCTCCGCATTGACAATCTCTTCCCTTAGCTCGGCCATTACCTCGTCGTCGGTTTTTACAAATTCATCGTATTTGGCGGCGCACAGGGGGCAAAGAGCCAGATACTGAGCTTCATGCTCCTTCGGCAGATACTTTCTGGAGAGCACTTCCTTTTTCTCGAAGTAGTGGGCTCCATCGCGCTTCCGGAAGGGCATCTCCTCTTTGCATATCTGGCAGACCATTTGGTCGGCCTCGTTCGTGTATTGGTTTCGGAGCCATGTGATCGGATCAATGGCTCCGTTGGTGGTTCGAACACTTCTTTCGCGTTTCTCGTATTCCTTATCGGGCGCGTCGGTTAGTTGCTCGCCAAGACGCTCTTGACGTCGTTCCGGGTTGGCCACTGGTCTGGTTGGAAACGTTGGGCGTTCCTTGCGGGCAGCCAAGGCGGCTTTCAATTGCTCGACCTCGTCACGATGGTTTTTCAGGAACTCGATGTCCTCAAGGCTAACTCCGAGTTCTGTCGCGTGTTCACGTTTCCGCTCATCCTCGCTCTGTTCAGCACCCTCGACTATCCCAAGACTTTCAGTAAGCTCAGTCGCGCCCAAGAACTCGTCTAAGAGTTGGTCTGTCGTTATCTCGCCCGGCTTTTCAAGTGAATCATCTTTTGTAGGGACCCATTTTGAGTTTTTCAGCCGAACAAGGATCATGGAACTGAAATATTTGCTCTGCGAGCTGTAATAAAACCACTGATACCTGGCTTTGAAAAAGCGTGCGTCCAACTCCAAATAGTCCCGCAGAAATCCCCACAACACGGATGCGGAGCTTTTTTGTTCTTCAAAATCTATGATTTCTTGGATGGCTTCCAGAAACTGCTCAAGCCCGTCCAAATCGTAATTTTCTATAGTTTCTGATCGAGTTGAATATTCCCTTTCTCCATAGGGCAAGCCTTCAGATGTCGGCAATTTTCGTGGCAGACGGGAAACTCCAAGATCATGCCAGACATCGATGTCTACATCAGACGATGTGTACTCATCATGCAGGAACCACACTTCTTGAACACCAGAAAAATACCGTAGCAGCTCTGCTGTGTTGAGATAGATCTCTGTGGGCTTTTTGAATACAGTGTCTCCGGTTGAATTGGTGGCCTTCAGAAATGGCGTTCGCCTTGCCGCCTGGATCACCTTTCTTTTTCCGGCTTCCGAGTCTGAGCCCATGGCGCGAACAATCTTTTGTATATCCGCCTGATGTTCGGAGTCTGGAACCGAGTCTCCGTCGGTTTTGGCGTATTTGGGCAGAACCCTTTCCACGATATCGTCAAAAACATCGGGTTCTGAGAGTCCCAACCGTTTGAGGAATGTACGAGCCTGATCATCGGTGACGATTGACCGGCTCACAACTGGAAAAGCGGTTTCCTCTGGTGGAGGCATAAAAGCGTTGGGAGTGGTACCGTCCGGCTTGAAAGGGGCTTCCTGGCTGCCATTGGCAAGACGAAGAATAGGCTTCGAGCGCAGAACACCGCCAGGATCACGTTCCCAACGAGGCGCTCTCCAAAGCGCCTCCTGGCCGGATAAATACCCATAAAAATCAACAAACCATTCATCGGGCTGGACAGACAAAAAGGAGTGACTGATTCTTCGGGCTAACCCGTCCGGAGTCACTTCCTCCACGTCAAGTTCGCTAATCAAGTAGGAGCGGAGGTCAGGCGTTCGGTCCTGGGTAATTTCCCCGGCAAGCCATTTTATTGTGGCTGTGGACTGAAACAACTGACCAAGCTGCACCTGGCCCAGTAGTTTTCTGAGGTCAGCACCGCGAGCGAGTTTGGCGTTCCCGGCGGACACGAATGAACCGTCATCGGCCGGGAGGAGTTCTTCTTTGATCAACGTGTTCCGAACCGACTCGACGATGGGATAAAACATGCTGTCGTCTGGAAAATCCTCGGTTCTAATCGGAAGCGCCTCGAGGAAGGATACCGAGAGCAGGCCAAGATCCTTTATCTCAGACAGAATGTCTCCGATGAGATCAGCAGTTTCTTTTACCAGCGTCTCATTCCAGTCGTCGTCTTTTGGGATGTTGTCGCGAGATGGTGTTGTCCTGTATGGCCCTTGAATGAGGAATCCGAACCTTGTGGCCTTCTCTGTGGGAAAATAAACAACCAGGGGAGAATCCTTAACTTTGACTATACGTTCGGGATTCTTTCCGGCCTTGTCTTCTGCCTCCAGCCGGAAGCTGACCTCAACACGCACAGTTTCCGAATTCCCCGGTACGGGTACCGGTCGTTCAAAAATGAGCCAGTTTTCCTCCTCGTCCTTGCCGTTGTTTTGACCGATGACGCTGACTTGTCGGGCGGGTCCTCGGGCAATTTCCTCGCGCAGATACACCCCGCCTTTTGAGGTTGGCAGCTTGTACTCAATCTCGTTGATTTTCCGGAGGAACAACAGCGTTCTGGCGCTCAGGTTGCGGAGGCGTGCGCCGATTTCTTTGCATGCGGTCTCTGGCGATATTTCCGCAGTGTTAAAGGGGAAGACAAAAAGCGTGGTCCAGGAGTTACCGGCTGGCTTGGAGGTCACCGCGTAAGGGCGCACGTAGTTCTCTATCCTGAAGCCTTCTCCGCCGGAGTGGACTTCCGGAGTAGCCGTGTAGGCGTAGACCGACTTGAAACCGATCCCGAACTTTCCAATTTGCGTCAGATCTTCGGTTTTGGTTCCTTCTCCGACACCGCACACCCCTCTGACATCCCGCTCATTGAAAAGACGGCCGTCATGGGTAACTTCCAGCCTGTCGTCGAAAAGGCTGAAGAGTATTCGGGTAGCGCCCGCATCCTCCGCATTCTGAAGAAGCTCGAAAACGAAATGGGTTCGATCTGTGTACAGTCGGCCCAGAAAGGACAGGTGGCGTGTCCCTTGACCGTACTCACGGATATTGTCCTCTCGTATCCTGTCGTAGTCAGTCGGCATTGGCGCTTCCCCCGGAAACATGAATTACACCATACGCGACCGGACCGGCGACGATATCCGCTCTCTCCAAAGCGATGTCCAGCTCTTGGATTCGCCTTGCGTAGTCCGCCTCTGCGGCGGCGATTTGCGACCGACGCATTTTTTGTATCTTCTCGTTGGTCGCTTGGCTGAGCTGTTCTTCAAGAAGAGCGATCCGCGCTCGGTGACTGGTGGATAGGCTCTCCCGCCGGTATTCGGCCAGTTCCTGGGTCTTTTGCCGGTGGCTACTTCTGGCATCGTTCCACAAGCTGTAGTGCTGGGCGTCCAAGTCGTCCCAAACTGAAGCGCCAAGGCCGTCTGGCATAGCGCCAGGACAATCCGCCGCACTCTCCAAAAGGCGACCAAGATGCTCGGTCACCATGGCGTTCGAGGCGATAGGCTTAAGCACCAAGTCCTCCCTGATGCCGTGAAAGCGCCACTGGTAAATGGCGAATTCGTAGCGCCCAATAGGTATCTCGTTCGACACTACCTCCAGATTGGTTATGACCCGTTGTTTGGTATCAAATGACAGGGCCGCCTGTTTGACCAATGGATGGAGGGGCATGATGAAGGCGGCCTCGGGATGCTGCATGGCGCAATCAGACTCGAAGGTGATGGCCAAATGCTGGCTCCCGCCCTTGAGCCAATTTTCCCATTCGCGGTAAGCAGAAGTGTTCTGCCTGGGGAGCTGCTGAAAATCCCTTAAAAGGTGGCCACGGGATTCCTGGGCCAGGCGGAGGGTCTTGAGCGGCTTTTCGCCCAGAATAAATTCCTGGTCTTTACCGCACACGCGCTGCAGGTAAAGGGTCACCACCCTGCGGAGAGAAGCCGGTGATAGCCAGAAACTCGCCGCGTCGGCAATTTCGCGGTTCATCTGCTCTTGGGGAAGGCGAATGCCAAACAGCTCCGCCTGCTTCTGCTCCAGCTCTTCCTGCTCCTGGATGAGCCGGATTTTGTTGTCGGATAGTTGCTGGAGCTTCCCATTGCGCTCCTCCTCACTCAGCTCGTAGTTCTCCGCGATGTTTTTGATCTCACGAGTGATTTCACCGAGTATTTCCTCGCTCCCTCCGAGGGCATTATTGAAGACCCCGATGCGCACCAGGCACCGCTCGTAGATATCCGCATCCACGGTTCCCGGCGTGATCAAGTTGACGATGGCGACGCTCTCGCTCTTCTGCCCATTTCTGTCGATACGGCCGATGCGCTGTTCTACCCGCATGGGATTCCAGGGAAGATCATAGTTAACGATGCAGTCGCAGAACTGATAATCGAGACCTTCGCAGCCGATTTCGGAAAACAGCAACAGGTCGAGACAGTCCTCATCCTCCTTCAGCTTCTCAAAACGGGCGCGAAGGGACACCCGATCCTCATCCGGCGTTCCCCCATGGACCAACCCGACGCGAAAACCGTCCTTGCTGAGATGGTCGAAGAGATAGCTCAGGGTATGCCGGAAGCTGCTGAACAGCATGACCTTGTTGTTCGGGAGGCTTTGCTTGTCGCGGATGATGTTGCGTAAAGCTTCGAGTTTGGGGTCGCCTGCCTCAAGGGTACGAGCCGCCTTCAGCAGATTCTGGATTTGGCTTTGGATGGGAATGATGGCCTCGTCCTCGGGGACGCCGGTGTCATCCGCTTCTTCCCAGGACAGTTCATCGAGATGGCGATTGAGGATCTCCTCAAGAAAGGGGGAAAGACCAAAGAGGCAACTGGCCGCCTGTCGCCTGATGGTGGTCATCATGAACTTCACGTTGACCCCATTGTGAATCTGGCTGAATATTTCAGCCTGGATTCTCAAAAGTTCGTCATGCAAATTCTGCTGAGCCGGAGTGAATGGCACGACGACCGTCTCGGGCTTCCTGACCGTGAAATTCCCAATGTCGCGGCGGCGGGTTCTGTTGATGATACCGGCGAAGGTGTGCATCCCCTCCGTGTCGGAGATCATCTTTATGCGTTCCTCGTGTGTTACCCCGCCCCTCAAGAGTTCAGAGCGGACCCGACCAAAATCCGGATTGTGCCTGAGTATGGCCTGGCCCCAGGGCGTGGACGCCGCCTGATCGAGAGCTTCCATCGCCAGGTTTTGCCATTCCGGCGTTTGAGACCGCATCGCCGACACCGCCTGATTGATAGACGGGTTCGGCTCAGCCATGTGCGAGAAACTCTCCTGGTCGATGATGAGATCGGGACGGAGCGTATTTAAGAGAACAAAGAGATCGTTGCTACCGAGCTGGATCGGGGTGGCCGTCAAGAAAACTACGGCTTCCGCATGATCGCAGAAAAACTTCACGGCTTTATGGCTGAATGTATCCTGGTTTCGGATGTGGTGAGCCTCATCGACAATAACCAGATCGAAGCGGGGTGGTGGATCAAGGTCGAGGATGCCTTTTTTCCGCTTCCTCTTTCCTTCGGGAGCCGAGCCGTACAGAAGCGATTCATCGAATAGGGAGTACGGTACGATGCTTTTCTGGTGTTGATCCGGCCAGACACCATCCAGATCCATCTCGTTGATGCAATACCGCAAGGTGGCACCATCAAGATGGGTAAAGCGCTCTTCGAAGCGTTTCATCTCGTTCAGCCATTTTTTCTCAGTCACCAGCGGGCGCGGGCAGACAATGAGCACTGAGCGTATCTCACGCCGCGCTTGGAGCTCGCGCAGGATGAGACCAGCTTCAATGGTTTTACCTACACCAACGCCGTCGGCAATGAGCAAGCGTGGACGATCCGACCGGATAAAGCGCAACACCGGTCTGAACTGATACGGGATGAAGTCGACACGAGCGGCGTTGAGTGAGTAGAGGGTGGATAGCCCCGGATACTTTATCTGTAGCGCGGTGAGATAGGCATGGAATTGGTCGCAGGGTAAGGCGTTTTCCTTTTCCTCACGCTGGTCTTCGGCTTGTAATTGCGATGCGTAAAACGTCTGGGTTGTCCCGTCTATGAAGACCTTGAATCGGTTCTCAGGCTTTCCAGCCAGCACGGCGACCACAGCGCCACGGCTTGATGGGTTTGATTTGGCGAAGACGATTTGCCCGGGTTCGAATTCGGCCGCATCGTTTTTCCTTTCCGGAGGCGCGGAGGGTGTCTCTGCGCTTGGGTCAGGTTGCGGCTGGGTCTCCGACGCGAGAAGGGCCGCCTTTGTTTTCCGTAAATCTTGAATCAACTTGTCATCCGCGCCGATAACAACCGCAAAACGCTGGAGGGTGTCCAGATCCCTGTATATGTCGTCAACGGGGAAGCCCTCTGTGTCCGCATGCGCCCAGTGATTACGGACCGTTTGCATTTCTTTGACGAAGTGACGGGCTTCGGAGGTCAGATCCAGGCTGTTGGAAATCTGATACCAGTTCTGGTCCAGCACCCGAAGAAGTCCAGCGAGGTCAAGGCCACCCAGTGACGTGATGTTGCGTTGCTCCAACCGTCTTTTTTGCTGAAACGACAGGGTGTTTACGACCGCTTTGTTCCACCAGTCGTCAAACAGCGGCGGTAATACTTTTTCTAGAAATACGGCGAGCTGCCCGGCTACGTCGCTAAGATGCTTCGCAACCGCTCCGTGAACCAAGGCTTTCTCATTCATATTTCGACCCGCCTCCTGTTGAGAACACTTAAATCACATACTCCATCAGGCTTACAATTCATGCCGACTCTCCTCCATTCTCATATCGCCCCCTCAATTTGCTTCTCATGGTCGACAGAGCACCGCGTTCAAAGAACGGCAAGTCGATGGTGTCGCATACCGAACTGCAATACTGCTCGGCAAAGAGCTGCAGGTGAGCGGCGTCACGGGCCACGTCCGGATCGGATGGCAGATACTGGAGAAGCGCGTCGCTGATAAGCATCACAAACTTGCTTCTCGCCCGGGTCAGCGTCACATTGAATCGTCGTGGGCTTAGGATGAACGCATCTTCAGACGCAACAAAATCCCGGTCGGCCACCACATAACTGGAAAGGATCAGGTCGCGCTCCTGCCCCTGGAACCGGTCTACAGTGTCCACAAATGGAGGCGGGTCCATCGTCATACCGGCTGCGTCCACGAGCAGATTTCTGATGGATGCCATCTGGGCTCGGTGGGGAGTCACAATGCCGATTTTCTGCGTCCAAAACTCCTGGGCGCTTACTCCAGACTGTTGGGCGTCGACCAGCTTCTTGTACAAAAGGGTCAAAGCGGAAACGATCTGCGCCTCAAAAGGGTTCGATAACGTATAGGTGTTGGCGGAATAGCTGATCACCACCACAGGGCAAGCTGGGTCAAGAATGCGGAGAAACTCGTCGGACCATGGCAACTGTTCAGGCCAGTCGGCTGGTCTTCCATCAATATTGATGGCGAGATCCAGCTTTCTCTCGGGGAAGAACGCCTCGTATTCGTTCTTATAAAAACGCTTACAGGGCCATGCGGAAATTTCCACGTTGGTCCGGTAGTTGTGTTTAAGCTGCACCGGGGTGATGCCGTGGGTCTCCTTCATGTAAGAGAAAATGCAGTCAAACAGCCCTTGAACGCTATCCTTCATCTGGAAGCCGTAGATCGGCCCAAGCTGCCGGTCGTCACCTGCAAGGACAACATGCCCATCAGACTTCAAAAGCAGAAAGTAGGCCGCAGCCGCAGCAACCTGAACCTGTGATGCCTCGTCGATCATCAGAAGATCAAACCATTCGGCTGTCGGCTCGCTATCCTGGTGGTCTTTCTCGGCAAGTCGGCCAAGTTGTTGCCAGGTACCCCCCACGATGATGATGCCGGGATCGTCGCCTTTCAGGGCATTCACAAAGCCCTGAGCCCTTGCAGAGGTCCTCGGCATATCTTCGATCTGATCACTCAAGGGGGGTGCGGAGGAGTCGCTCCTCACCCTTGTGACACGAACTGGGCAAACTAACGCTCCGACCGTGGCCGTCCGCCTGTTGATCAGTTCCAGGACTTCGTTGAGGACGTTATCGATAGCGTTGTAGTTGCTGGACCCGATACCGACACGCAGCGGAGTTCCCGCCTCGGCGTAATGTTCAATCCACCCAAGAATAGTCCCGGCCAAAACCGTGGTCTTTCCTGTACCCGGCGGCCCCCAAAGCAAAGAAATCCTGTTTCCGAATGCATCGTGAAAAAGGGATTCCTGCTTTTCGTTAAAGGCATCCTTCAGATATGGTGTTACCTTCGCGTACAACTGGTTGGTGTCGGCGAATGTTTTTCCTGCTGCCAGCGAGCCGGGGGTATACATCAGGCTATGGGCTGGTTCGGTCATTTTTGTCGGTCTCTTAGCCATTGCCTTACCTCCGCTTCCTGGCACGTTTGATCGGTGCTGCCTTGCCGCCGACAGACCTCAATGCTTTTTCTATCCTGTCGCTCGAGAAGTCCCGGTACATCGGATCGAGGACAAGCGGTGAGTCGAGCGCCACGAGTCCATGGGCGACGGCAAACTGAAAGAGCCCCTGGTGACCCGGCTTAAGAACCACATAGGGATTGTCCTGCATGGCCTCCAACCGAATGACCTCTACCTGAAGCAAAGCCCCTATCGACTTGTTCGTCATCCACCGCTCGGTCAGGCCGTGTTCGCCCAGCAGTTCTTCTGCATCCTGGAAGCCCAGTCCAAGTCGCCGACGCCACGGTTCGTCGAGATCCACGTATTCATTCTCATTGGATAGGGCGACGGTAAATTCGCCTTCCTTGATTCTGGAATCCCTGCTGGTCGGAGAAAAATCGAAAACATAGAGCGTTTCGTGTTGGTACTGTGGATTCGCGAACTTGATCTCATCGATGATCGGATCAGCCTCTGCTTGAGGCTTCAAGGTCAACCCGCGTATCGAGAAAAACCTCGCCTCCCGTTCATCGACGGGCAGTGAGCGAGTGTTCCGATTCTCCATTTCCTGGCACGCGACATTGAGCTTCTCAAAAGCGATCAGGCTTCTTGCCGCCTCCGGAACACTTGCCTGGGAGGATCGTGCGGCAGAGAAGCCGCTCTTTTTCAGCACCAACCGGTCTTTGTAGTTTTCACGCAGTCGCCGGACGATGTGCTGCAAAGCTTGCAGGTGAACCTTCGTGGCCCGCTTAATGCCATCGTAGAGTTCGTCCCGGGTGTAGCGTCTCCACTTGGATGGGTCAGTAGGATGAAGTTTATTGAAATGACGGACGAAAATTTTGTCCTGCCACAGCTCATAGGCACGTTCGAAGGGGATCTGATCGCTCATTGGGGTAGCGAACCCAAAAGGCAGATCGAATTTATACGGGGTTCCATCCTCCCGAACATTTGGGAAGAAACTGTTCGCTGCATCAAACAGGGAGTAATCGTGGGCAACCGGCAGCCCAACGAGCATTCGCAGGACTTCCTTGACGATTGTCCCAGGCTGGGACTTGAAAGCATCCGGATCGGGCAACAGGCTGTCCGGTGGGAAGAATCGGGTAAGTATCTCGATCAGTTCGATCACGTCAGGGTTCTGCATATGACGCTCGAACATGCGCTTGAGCTGTCGCACCTCCAGCATGTCCCAGAAGAAGATATGGGAAGAGAGCCGGTCACGGGCGGGTAGACCTGTATTGACGGTCGACACCTCATCTAACCACTCAGAAACCACGGTCGCAAATTCCTTCAGCCTCTCGCGTTCCGTTTCCGGGTTCATCGCATCGACACGGTCGACGATGAAAATCTTTTCGTCCGTCACCGGAGGATCGCCGGGCTTGCGGCCGTGCGGGAAATAGAGCCGCGCCGCGCCCAGGGCAAAGGAGATACCAGAGCCCGGGTCGAAATGAATCGTGATAAAGATGCTTTGGTCAGTCCACGCGGGGATCATGGCGCTGCGCCGTCCATCGACCGGCAAGGGTGCCCCCTCGGTCAAGGAACGGGCGCGAGTTGCCAGCGCTGGCCCATCCGCCCGCAACTGGTGGCTGGAGTCGATAACGGATTGCCACCGATCATCGGCGGTAGTCACGGCTTCAGTCAGTCCCGCCGTAGTGGTAATGCCATTTGAACGGAGAAGTTCCGCCTGCCCTTGATTGAGCCAGGCGAGCCGGGAAAGGTGATCGCATTCGGATGCTTTGTCTCGGCAGTAGCGAACGTAGTCGCAAAGCTGGCACTTGGGACCGACATGCCAACTGGCATCCTCCATGTCGGTCTGCAGAACCCTGAGAAGACGATCCTCGAAAAACTGCTTCACGTGGACTTCATAGACTTCATACGGAACCCGAATCAGCGTTTCGCTGAGGGCCTCGGAAACAGGATCTGCGGCTCCCTTGGCCTGATAAAGCTGGACCAGGTTCCTGAACGCATTGATGTCATGGCTTCCTGGCCAGATGGTGCCTTCCGCCGAAACGGCATATCTGCCGCCAAGCCCTTCTTGCTGGATGGCTGTGGCCAATGCCAGAGCGTAGTAGGTCACTTCCGTGAAGTGCCGCAGGGATGGCTCCGCAGCCATTTTCACATCAATGATATGGATTTCGTATTCAGGCACAGTCCCATTGCCGATCAGCGGCGCACCAGTACCACCTGGACGTATCCAAAGGATGTCCGGGCGCACTCTTACCTGGTCGAGACCGAAATCGTCGTATGCCTTTTGAAGGCCGGGAGTAATGTTTGTGGGAACCGTGAACTCCGCCTCAATAATTGCCTGGGGTGGTTCCTGTTGCCGGAGGATGTCAAAAAGGTTCTGAATCTTCTTGAAGGGCTTCCGTCCCAGAAGATCATCGACCTTGTCCTCGAGAAGGAACACAACTTTCTCATCATCCGAGGTGTCGATCAGATCCTGGTATTTGTCGGCTTCCCAGCGCCGCCCGGCCGCTTTGATAAGTTCAATACCAGGGCGTTTGTAGGTTTCGGCCGAGACCCCAAGTGAGTCCCTTTCAGCATCACTGGCCAGTCGAAACCGGAGAAACCGGTCACAATCGAATTTGAATGTTAGGGCAAGCGTTCCTTTATCGAGTTTCGCCATCACAACTCTCCCGGGGTTGGTATGTTCTTCAATGCATCCGACATCGGTCGTGTGCTGGTATCCGCCTCGCCTAAGAAACCTCTACTGACGACCAACGCCCGAGCCAAATTTGTGAAATCAGGTATTTTGAAGCCGATCCGTTTATGGGCGGACAATGCCTCAAAGTGAGATTCCGCCTCCAAGACAGCGTCTTTGAAGGCGGTTTCGCTGATGACCGGAACGCCCCTCTTGATGACGCCTTTCTTCTTGCGACAGACCAGCACCGCGTCCCATTTGATGGTGCCATCGTAAGTGTGAAGGCCACCTTGGCCTTCGCCACGCATGGGCAGCACCTTGGTTACCGAGAGTCCCGAATGAAGCAGAGCCGTGCCGAGAGCATCCCACGCCGATGCGAGTTTATGGTGGTAGGTGAACACGCAGATCCCATCCGGCTTGAGCACTCGATTGCATTCCATGAAAATCTGCTGAAGCCGTTCCTGGTATCCCTTGATTGCCTCGTCGGACCGTCGCGTGATGGCCAGATTCTGCAGTATCGGAGCCGAAGTGGCGTTGTCGTCATACGGGGGCGGTGCGATTCCCAAAGCCTGATGCCAGGCCAAATAGAAGTCCGAGAGTTCCGAGTAGCTCAGATTGTCGAAATACGGTGGATCGGTCAGCACGAGATCCACTGAGCCGTCTGGTAGTAAGTGGAGTTCCTCGGAAGATTGGGTTTCAATCGCCGCCGTGGCGCTGCCGCTCAATACATCATCGACTGAGCCAAGACAGGCTTGTTCGCGCTCGAAATCATCTTCATAACCGACTCTGGTGCCTTCCGGATGCAGCTCCTGGGGCGCTTTGGCAAAGGCAATCGCCTTTGATATTTTCCGGACCGTGTTGATGAACGTCCCCCGTCCGACGCCATCCTGCCAAGGGTTCAGCTCGACCGGACGAGTGATGTGCCGGTATGAGTGAATGGAGAACATTGGACTCGTTCTGCGATAGCCAAACGCATAGGCCGTGTACATGCAGTTCGTGGTGAGATGCTCACTGAAGGCCAGCTCAAGGCAGCGCCGCGCCTTATCGCTTTCCACTCGGCCGATGGCCGAACCGAGAAGGTGCAGGTGGAGCTTCTGCCGGTCATTGAAAAAGTCTGCGTAATGCCGAATCCCGTGGATCAGAGGTCGTCCATCCGAACGCCCCTCGCGGGGAATGCTTCTTGTCGGCACAAGCAAGCCATTCCCGATCATCCGCAGCTTTCGGGTGGCTCGGTCGTACAACGCCTGGTCCGCCTCCTCGACGCGCTTGAAATGCCTTGTACAGTTCTTGCCGGTTCCGACCAGATACTCCTGGGCAAAGAGCCTCCAAGTGGGGCGTTCGGCACCGTCAAGGTCCTCCGCTGCGATCTTCTGTGTGTGCTTGCAGGTCGGGCAGGTCATGATCCCGTTGCCGTGCGTGCCCGCGCTGATAGTGGTGCGCTTGCCGCAAGAGCAGTGCAGCACCTTGCGTTCAATCGGCAATTCGTGGACCGCATGACAGTCCTTGCAGAATACCCACTGCAGGCATTTCTCTTTGGAGTAGGCCAGTTGGAAATGGGGATGGAGCTCTACATCGTTCTGGCAATTCGAGCACTGCTTCACCTGGACCCAGAAATGATGAAGAACATCCCGTTCGACGCCGTCCACCATAGTCCGATGCAACGGCATAATGAGTTGGGCGATCTCATTGCAGATCTGCTCGATTTCCGGATAGTGATCCTCCATCCGGGAGGCGGCCAACTCAAATCGGGTAATAAAGGTCGCGACCGGGTCGATATCAAAACCAATCACCCGGGCGTTGCAGCGCATGGACTCCACCAAACTTGTCCCGCCACCGATGAAGGGATCGAGAACGACAGCGCCATGCACGAAGGTCTTGCCGAGATAGGTATCCCAAAAGGCGTCGGCCTTGTCAGGGGGAAGGGTCAGCGCGGTGATGATCGAACGGAACTGAGAGCCCACCCGGCGAGCAAACCAGCGGTGGACCCGGTACAAAGGATTCGAGCTCTGACCTTCACGCAGGGCAAGCTCGGCGATTTGGGCAATGGGAATGTCGCCCGTCTCCAGCAGGGTACGGGCAGGCCAACCGCCAAAGGTGTCGCCTCTGCGGTTCTCAATGATCTGCTTTGCCTGACCTGTTTTAGCCATAGATCCCCATTACCCTTTCGGTCCACTTTCAGAGATTGGTACGATTATCATTCATTATCATCATCCACCTCTGCATAATTACGCTCAGCTATCTCTCTGGAACGTTCGCACAAGGTAATAGCTTCTATGGGATCTCCTGCTACTCGATAAGCTTTGAACACATGCTCTCTTCCGGCATTTGGGTTTGGAACCAGTGTCGTAGCAAGTTCGTTTGTTCTTAAGTCGAAGCTATATGCCACAACCATTCTGTCCACTTCGCGTCTCGTCAATTCGGCAATTTCGATCAAGTCCGCATCAACAGGCATGTCAGCAGGAAGGATTAAAGTTCGACGGTGAGCCGTGCCCTCGGCAAGTGCAAAAGGAGTTGGGGCTACATACATTTTTCGATCACGAACAAGGATATCCCCATAACTACCAAACCCTCGAAAGCTTTTGTTTTTGTGAACGTAGGTATTGTCTGCGTTCAAGAAACTGCCATGACATATCACAAGGTCCAGAACGGGATAGCGGTTACCGTCTGGATTACTGGGATAGCGCCCAAAAACATAAAGAACCTGACGACCATTATGTTCGCCACAAGGGACCTGGCTATTACAGTCATAATCTGCCTCACGCCCTGGGTAGGCCAGCCCCTTTAGTTCATACCCCTCAGTGAAACGCACTAAACGAAAATCGGGATAAGTGTTTCGACCCGGTTCATCGAAGTTCTCACCAATTCTTTGAAGACGAGCTTTGAACCAATTTTGGAAATGAAACTCCTTGTCATTGCGTCCTTCCCGTTCGATTAAAACTCCATCTCGGATGGCCCGCACACATTCTTTGAAAATCGTTGATATCTGAGACACGGATTACCCCTTTCTTTTTGATTTCTTTTCGATATGCAACGATTCAATCGTCGCTTCAATTTCCGTATTGCTTGATTCAAGCAATGCCAGAGCGGTGCTCGGTTCATGAGAGGTCGAGAGTTGCCGGAGCAGTTGCGCCATGACTATGACACGCAAATCATTTCGGCTGAGACCTCGTCCACTTTCTTGAAAACGACGAACTTGATCGGCTACAACCGGCCTCACTGTCCCCCATAAATCTCCATTCCAGTCATGCAGAGGTAATTGGGAACGCTTCCGGCAAACTAAAACTACATCGAGATCGATTGGTTCCTTCGCCTGGTGTTTTGGCATGGCAACAGACATTTCAGCTTTGATCGGCTGTGCCGCTGTAATGCTAAAGCCCGAAGTCATAATTGCTTGAAGAACTGAGTGCCATCCTTCAGGTCTTGAATGATGGTAAGTGAAAGCAAGCACGCCATCATCTTTTAACACCCGGTGGGCTTCTGCCCATACGGCAGCAAGGCGCTCGGTGAAGAGAGATACATCGGCGTTTTGAACCTCCAAAACAGATCGCGTCGAGTCGCGCTCCCGTTGGCCATTCTCACCAAGAATATGACGCTGCCAGACATGAAAAAAATCAGCCAGTTGTGAATAGTGTACGTTATCGAAAAATGGAGGGTCAGTTACGATAGCGTCAACAGACTTCTCTGGTATATCTGTATGGCTCGAATCCCCGCAAGATAGATATATTCTCTTCCCGGCAGAAAAATCAGCATATTCACTCGCCAAATCAAAACCAAGCGGTTCAGATAAGCCGAATATTTTTTCGGTAATTTTCTTTCCATCCTTTGTTCTAATCTGTAGCTCAAATGGTTTTTCAGCGTAATCTAAAGCTCGACAAATACGTCCTTTAAACATTGTCATGAAAGAACCAGAGCTTTTCGAGGTTCCCCAAAGATTTGCTTCCAATGGAACTCTTTCTGGTTTCAAAATGTGATGCGCAAACATGTGTCGGACAGCACCTGTTCCCTCTCCTTTATAGGAGGCAAACATGTTGTTGAATTCGAGGGTTCCAGAGAATAGACATGCAAACAAATCACGTAATACGGGATCACTAATCGCCTTGATCCGCTCAGACAAAATCGACAAACAGAGAAGCTGTCTATCATTAAACATTTCGTGCCAATACTTATAATTGTAATTGAGCGCCTGGTTCGTATTGTAACCTGGTTCTATTAAAACTACAGGATAGGCATTTGGACGCTCAGCCAACATTGCCGAAGCCTTTTCATACAAAGATCGGTCTTCATCATTAGCAGATTTATATACCTTTGAGCCGTCAGGTAGAAGGATTAGCTTTGCATAGAGTCGATGCTTAGGCGGAGCATCTGTTGAACGAACTGTCGGGGCTATGGAGAAAGTGTGGTTACAAGCAGGACATGTGGCCTTTTGACCTTTCGCTGGACCCGACTGCGGATCAAAAATCTTTTGGCAGGACGTGCAGTGCGCACTCTCATCATCGTATCGTACCTGATTGATTTCGCCGCAATCAGGGCAGACGGCTTGTGCTTGGGGGTAGCGTTTGGGATAAGCATGCCGAGCGAAGATCCTTGAAGAAAAAAGATCCACATCTTTATTGCAACAAGGGCATTCCAGTGTCTTTACCCAGAAATAATAAAGGACATCGGCTTCTTGCCCGTTTGGTAAACGGCTTTTATAAAACGCTCTGATTTTATCCGCAACGTCGGACTCTATTGATTTATATTCATTCAGTACGCTTTCGCGATTGTGGTAAGAAAGAGCATTGCGTACTAGGAAGTGTGCTACCGGATTAATATCCCGACCAATAGCTCTCGCTCCGAGTTTTGCGGCTTCGCCAATGGTGGTGCCACTGCCCATAAACGGATCAAAAACAACAAATTCATCAAGTCGTATCGGTTTGTACAGAGCATCAAAGATATCAGTTCCTGACGGCGATAAAGCACCAAGTGTAATCGCACGAAATACTGTCCCAAGTCGTTGTGCCCACCATTTATGTATATGATAGATAGGCCGGTTAATTTCTTTTCGCCAACTTTCCAGTTCAGCAACATCACTGACTTTTTCAAAAGGGAATGCAGGATCTTCCAGTGCGCATGCCCATGAGAATTCAGGTGCCACAACTGGGGTTATTTGATTGTCTATACTCGTTCGGGTCGCGTGGTTCATAGCCCGTTATCACTCCTTACGCTTCTTGTCTGTTTCCGCAGCCCCGCCTGCCTCTACCCAGGCATCGACTTGATCTTTTTTGAACTTCCAAAGACGGCCCATGCGATGGGCGGGCATCGCATGCTTGTCGATCCAGCGGTAAACGGTGTCACTGCTGACACCGAGGTACTTGCCTATCTCGTCTACTGATAACCAGCGGTCTTCCATCTCGGCCATTTCTCTAGCTCCTCATGGGCGATTGGGTTAATAGCCACGCCAGAGGCGGTAACGGGGATGCTGGGCGCAACCTCCCCAACTTAAAACAACCTCTAATATATTTAGGCAGGGGCCGATTGTCAAACGCTTTCGTCCGTATAAGGCCGCAAAGATCTGCTCACGTGCGTAACCACTGGCCACTGGCGACTCTTTCCGCGTAAGGCGGGCATGGCATCCAATAGGTCCAGGCTGGAATCGAGGTGCGCCCGCATAGCACCGCCACCATCACCCGCTGGTACATGCTGTGCCCGCCGGGCCGGAAGCCTTCCAGCCGGTCGATGGGCGGCAGGTCGCGTTGCGGGTCGGTGAAGGTCACCAGTTCCCCATGGATCAGATCCCAGTCCCCGGTCGGGCGTCCAAAGCGCGGCGTGCCGATCTCCTGCTGTCTGCGGGCATCGGTCAGTGGATCGGCGCTGCCCCGGGCCAGGATCAGTCCCTCCGGCACCTCGATAGCCGGGAAACCGGCGTGGAGATGGTACAGCCTGCCCCAGACCACGGCCGGTTCGATGCTGCGGGCCTGGGCGCAGAAGCGTTGATGGTTCCAGTAGCCCCGTTTCAGGGTGCCGTAGACGAAGAGCCGGAGGATGGTCTCGGGAGTGTCTTCCGGGTTTGTGTTCAGCTTCGCGGTGTCTCCAATGTTCATGCATTCACTCCTTCGGGCAGTGTCCCTTTGCGCTCCTGGGGTATGAAGCGGAATTCGCTGTTTTCGATGGCCCGCACATCCTCGTGGCGGATGGTGAGCATGGTCATGGGCGGTACCTCCAGCTCGCGCCAGCCCTTCTCGTTGTCCACGGCAAAGTCGATGAAGGCGGCCTCCGAGGCGTAGAGCACCACCCGGTGCTGGCGGTGGATGCGCAGGCAGAGCGGCTTGTTGCCCTTGAGCACGGTGATGGTGCCGGGGTCGAGCCGCGAGGCCAGCACGGCGCTCATCTGGCCGCGACAGAGGGCGAGCGCCTTCTTCAGGCCCTCCTGGTCGATGGGGCCTTCGGGCGCGAAGCGGTCGGCCAGGCGGAAGATCAGCTCGCTGTCCACCTCGGCGTAGCGCGGCAGCCCGAGACGGCGGAACAGATAATCGGCGTTGTAGATGGTGCCGTTGTGGGTGCCGATGACGATCCCGGCCCGGATGGGATGGTTGTTGCGGTTGTTGAACTCGTTGCCCCGGGTGCGCCAGCGGGTGTGGCCCATGAGGATGGTGGTCTCGTTGTCGACCTGCCCGAGCAGCTCCTGGAACGGCTTCTCGTAGACCAGCTCGTGCGCCCGCATCGGCCGCTTGAAGATGCGGTGGCTGCCGTCGGTCTTGAGCCAGGCCAGACCGGAGGCGTGCGGGCCGCGCTCCTCGCTGTGCAGCAGCATGCGGATGAAGAGCTCGCGCAGGTAATCCCGCTCGTCGGGCCGTCTGCGCTTGCGGCCGAAGATGATGCCTACTTGTCCGCACATGGAGCCGGGTCCTCCTTGCCGCCGAAGTTCTTGCCGAGCGGTCTCGTCCCTTCGAGGACGAAGGCCGCGTATTCGCGCCGGTGGTCCGCCAGCCACTCGGCCACCTCCGGGTAGCCCATCTCGGCGGTCAGCCGGGTCACCTCCGGGTGGTCGAGCATGTTGGTGCGCCCGGAGAGCCGCACCGTCTCCAGGGCTTCGAGGAAGCGTTCCGGCCAGGGATCGCTGGCCTTGTCGTCGGGCAGGAACTCGATCAGGCCGTGCCGGGCCAGACGGGTGAGAAACTCGGCGGCCGCAGCGGCGGCGTCTTCCGGCAATGGCTGGGTCGGCCCGCCTTCGATGCCGGAGAGCACCTCGGTCATGTAGTCCCGGGGCGCTCGGCTGGCGGTGAACGGCGTCTGGCCGCGCATCAGCTCGACAACTTCGAGGCAGTCGGCGGCCTGCATGGTTTCCCCGCTGCCGGGGATCGGTTCGCCGTCCAGCGTGGTGGAGCGGATCAGAATCTTCATGGGGCACCTCCTTAAACAGTGAGGCCGGGAACTTGCCCGGCCTCGTTGGTGAGAGTGGTGGTTTCGGTTTCGTCCGGAAGGACGTCCTCCGGTTTGGGCCGTCCGTTCTTGAAGGCGGCGTCGCCGGGCATGTTGGCCATCAGATGCTTGCGGGCGGTCTTGAACTCGTCGCCGATCAGGCCGAGGTGGAGCAGGAAGACCCGGAAGTCGTACTTGGCGCTCTGGGGATCGAAATCCCGCTTGCGGCTGGAGGCGGCCCGGCCGTTGAGCGCCTTGGCGGCGACGGCGAGGCAGAACTGCAGGTAGGCCTTGATCCGCCCCGCGTGGAGGGTCGCCTCGAACCAGCGGAACTCCACCGTGCCCCGGTACCAGACGTTGTGCAGGTTGACCCCGTGGTAGCGGCTGTTGTCGTAGTGCTGGGGCTGGCGGTTGTGGTAGCCGTACCAGATGCGGTTGAGCTGGTCCTTGGTGCGGGGGCGATGCTGTTCGATGCGCTGGATCAGCTCGTCGCTGACCGGCCGGGTGTAGCGGTTGAGCCGGTCGCGGCTGATGCCGAGGGCGTGGAGGATCAGCGGCTCCTGCTTGTAGATGATCTTGGCCAGGTTACCCAGGTGCCTGCCGTCGAAGGGCGCGGCGTCGATATGGATGTGGATGCCGCACTGGCTGTTGATCTTGCCTCCGGCGCGGCGGATGGCCCGGACCGCCTCCTGCAGTTGCGGGATGTCGTCGTAGCCGAGCACCGGGCTGACCACCTCGGCCCGCAGATGGGCCGGGACGCTGGTCAGGGAGGCGTCCCCCACCACCTTCCAGACGCGGCCGCGCAGGTCCTCGACCTCCCAGGGGTCATAGCTGCTGGGGATGCCGACATGGCGGACCGTGCCGCCCACCACCGAGTGGATGGCCCAGGCGATCTGTTCCCGGGTGCGTTTTACGGTCTCGATCTCGATCCCGTAGTGGATCTCTTTCAGGTTCATGCGTGCCTCCGTCGTTCATGGCGCTTCTAAGTCGTTGTCTGGCAAGGCTTTTTAGCCTCTGCTTACACCATGAATGAATGCTTCTTTCCGGACACAAATCAAGTAGAAGAACAGCCGAAGCCGACATTTAACACGTTTATTTTCAATGACTTGCGAGCTTGGCCGGATTGGGCGGCGCACAGGCGGCAGAAACCCCGGAACGGGCTGGCCGTATCCGGGGTTTCTGGGTTGGCGGTGGCAGTGAGCCGGTCAGCCGGAGGCGGTATCGGAGGTGATCAGGCTGGCGTGCAGCTCGAGGTTGCGCGACTCGTCGGCCCGCATCCGCGCCAGCAGCGCCGTGAAGGCCTCCGCTTCGTCGGCCGGGAGCTTTGATGCCCGTTCCAGCCGCGCCAGGCGCTGGTGCAGATTCTCCAGCAGGCCCAGGGCGTGGTCGCGGATCAGGCCGTCGCGCTTCTCCTGCGGCGTGGGGATGAACTCGGTCAGGCCGCCTTTGCGTCGAACGATCATGGCCGTGCCTCCTTAGCTCAGGGTCGCGCCCAGCGAATGGATGCGCGGGTAGATCAGCGGCGTGCCGGTCATCTCGGCCTTGTAGCGGACCTTGTTGCCGGTGTTGTCGGTGAAGGTGCGCACCAGGGTGTACTCGGTCCAGTTCTCGTCGATGGGCCGGGTGTCCTGGATGGTCATCGCCTCCCAGGTCAGGCCGCCGTCGTTGCTGGCGAACCATTGCAGGGTGGTGCCGCTGGGGATTTGCATCTGCACATAGGCCTTGGTCGATTCCACCCCCTGGGTCAGCTCGTTCTCGCGGGTCAGGTAGGCCCCGGTGGTCTTGTTGAGGTAGCCCACCAGGTTGACGTCGCGGAAGTTGATGGCCGGGGTGTCGTTGGCAAGCGAGCTGCTCAGGCGCACGCGGATCTGGACCCGGGTGGCGAGGTTGGGCAGCCGTTCCTCCTCGGCGGGAACCATGGCGTCCCAGGTCACGCCGCCGTCGGTGGAGTATTCCCAGTCGAGGCCGGTGCCCTGGGGGATGGCCGAGTATTCGTCGAGGTTGATGTCGGAGAACTGCACGCCGGTGATCGGCTGGAAGCGGATCATCCCCTCGGACTGGAAGTTGTAGCCGTAGATCTTCATCGCCAGGTCGGAGCCGTTGAGCGGCGTCCAGGTCTCGGCGTTGGAGCTCTCCAGCAGCACGCCCTCCATGTAGGTCTGCCGGGTGATGATGCCCCAGCGGCCCATCTTGCCGAGGGTGGCGGTGCGCACCTTGTAGTTGGTGCTGTTGGTCAGCAGCACCACGGAATAGCTGGTGTTGGCCTCGGCGTAGAACGGGTCGTCGAAGCGAATGCGGGTCTCGCCGCTCAGGCTGATCTCGTTCGGGGCCAGCACCTTCTCGGCGAACACCACGCCGTTGGGCAGACCGGTGGTGACGCCGCGAATCTGCACCGTGACCGGGATGCTCGGGTCCCTGGCGGTGAACTGCAGTCCGATGCTGGAGATCACCTGGTTTTGGGTGAAGCTGAAGGTCTGGGCCAGCGGGTCGCGGGGCACGAAGATGGTCTGGGTGCGCCAGACCACCTGCACCACGGGCACGCGGATGATGCGGTTCTCGATGATGCGCTCGATGCGGGTGATGACCAGCGGATCGTTGATCTGCAGGCTGGCCCGGGCCGAGTAGACGCCGTCGGCCATCTCCACGATGCGGTTGCCGTTGCGGGCGTTGGTCGGAATGGTGAAGGAGGCGCTGACCCGACCGGCCTCGTCGCTGATCAGGTTGCTGGCCATCACCTGGCCGTCGCAGCGCAGCACGATGCCGGATTTGCTCGGGGTGAAGTTGATGCCGGTGACGGCGATGCCGGTCTGGCCGCGCCGCCCGAGGTTGGGCGTGATCTGCAGCATGGCCGGGGGCTTGTCGAACACGGCGTAGGGGTTGATGTTGCGCTCCTCGGACCAGTCGTTCTGTTCCACCAGCACGGTCTCGTTGCCCGGCAGCAGCGCCAGGCTGCCGAAGAAGCTGGCGTTGCTGCCCGCCTGATCGACCGAGAGCACCGTGGAGTGCGGAATGCGGTCCGGCGCGACGAAACGGGCGATCTCGTTGACCCGGGCGTCCCATTCGGCGTGGTAGATGTCCGACTGGGCGGTGTTCGAGAAGTCGTCCGAGTAGATGCCTTTCTTGGTCTGGGCGTCCCGGTTCTGCAGCTCGTTGTTCATCTGGTACTGGGCGTCGTTGTACTTCAGATCCTCGACGTCCTGGATGATGTCGTGGATCTGGTCCATGGTGATGCGGGTCAGGCCGAAGTTGCGGATCTCCATGTCGGTGGAGTTGGGCGGGCAGTCGATGCTGCACAGCCCCAGGGCGTTTTCCGGCACGATGGGCAGCTTCGGAAAATCGGCCGGAGCCCCTTCCAGCCGCTTGATCTCGGTGGTGGTGGCGTAAACGATGTCGCGGCGGCCGAGGTAATAGTCGTAGTCCAGGCTGCAGTTGGAGCCGTTCACCGGCTGGTCGCCGAGGCTGCCGCGCCCGAAGTTGATCACGTTGAGGTTGCCCAGCTCGAGCTGCACCGGCGACATGGTGAGTCCGGCCGTGTTGGTGGCCGGAGGCGAAGCGGTGCCGATCTCCTCGACGCCGTCGTCGACGTAGGAGAGCGCCTCGCTGCCCAGTTCCATCAGGCGCTTGTAGTCGGTGCGTGCGCCGTTGGTGGCGGCCCGGTAGACGCGATAGCCGGTCGCGCCGCTGACCGGCAGCCAGGAGAGCTTGTTCATCTCCCCGGCGGCGGTGGCCCGGGCAACGACCGCAGCGGCGTTGAAGGCCGTCTCGCCGGTGGCGTTGTAGGCGGTCACCAGATAGAAATAGTTTCCGGCCGCCGGATGGTTGGCCTGTCCGAACCAGCCGCTGTCCACGTAGTCGGTGCCCTTGACCATCTGCTTGGTGTAGGTCCAGCGCACCGTGTAGGTGGTGCCGATGGCCGGTTCGTTGCCGGAGCCGAGCCAGTCGACATGGTTGCCCGACTGCTGCCAGTCCACGCCCTCCTGGAAGATGGTCGCCCCCTGGCTGACCTCGAGGATGTCCACCACGGGATTGGGGTCGAGCAGGTCTTCGCCGCCGCCCACCGAGCCGCGAGTGACGTTGCGGGTGATCTCGACGATGGCCTCCACCTGGGTCGTCTCCTTGAGCGGCGTGGAGTTGACCGGATAGCGGCGCTTGTTGATGTCGAAGGTTTTCTGCTCGCCGCGCACCGACTTGGTGGCGATGGATTTGGGCACCAGGGTCGAGGTGGGCAGATCGCGCTGATGCCGGAAGCCCTGGATGTAGGCGCGTCCGGCGTTGGTGATCGCCTCCACGCTGTCGTCGTCGACGCCGCCGATGAAGGTGTCGAAGCCCCGCACCAGATAGCTTCCGGCCTGGTCGAAGGTGCGCTCGGCCAGGTTCTGAATCAGTGAGTTGAGACCCTCGGCGGCGGCGAATGAGAGCTGGTCCTCGGTGATCGAGGAGACGGTGATCCGGCTGCCCGGCAGCGTGCCCAGCAGATCCCGCAGGTAGAGGTTGGACTTCTCCTGCACCGTGGGCGTGACGTCTCCGCTCTCGCGGTCGAACTTGTAGATCGGGATCACCCGGCGCTCGGCCACGTTGTTGGGCAGCGTCTGGCCGCTGGTGTCCGTCGCCTTGAGAGAGAGCGCCCATTTTTCCCGCTCGGCGGTGGGCTCGCCGGTGGCCGGATTGATCAGGGCCGGGTCCTGGGTGTAGCCGTAGTTGTACTTCAGCAGCTCCACATAAACGTAATCGGCCCCGCTGGTGGTGGCCGGATCATAGGTCAGGGTCGCGCCGCTCACCTGTTCCAGATGGCCGTCGATGTAGACCACGCCCGGGGCCAGGGTCAGGACGTTGGCGGCCGCGCTGACCTCGAGGCCCATGATGATGGAGCCTTCCTTGAACAGGATGTCGGCGATCTTGCGCCGCTCCAGGTTGATGATGTCCTGCTGCTCGTTGAGTTCGGAATCCAGCAGGTCGCGATCCTGATGGTAGCGGATGCGCTTGTAATTCTTGGTCGGGTCGAATGTCTCGCGTGAGATGCTCATGTTTGAATCCTCCAGTTAGATCTTGATGATCCCGACCAGCTCCACGCGGGTGTCGGAAATCTTGTTGAAGTCGGGAATGTTCTTCACCTCGTACAGGTAGCCCGGGCGCAGCACCTCGCCGGTCGGGTTGGTGTCCTGATGGAACACGCCGCCCATGGCGAGATCCCCGGTGACGCTTTGCACGTACTGCACGTCGCCGCCGAAGAAGCCGTATTCGCGGATGGTGATGCCGTTGGCCTCGGCCTCGTCGAAGCGGAAGAAGACGCCGATGGTGTTGGTCTCCTCGCCGGTTTCCAGGTAGCGCACGCCGTTGACCAGCAGCGCCCCTTCGGCGTCCTCCTTGAGGAAGGTCCGCTTGTAGTAGCGCTTGCGGGCGCGTTCGTTTCTGAGCCCGGTCTGGCCGATGTCCGGCGCGGGCGGATTCTGCGGGTCGGTGAAGCTGGCATCCCCGTCGCCGATGGCGCAGTGGGTGATGCCGTCCACGGCCTGGCCGAGGAGGAGTTTGGCCGTCAGTATCCGGCCGGTTTTGACGATGAGTCCCAGTGCCATTGCTGTTCTCCTTTAGGTCTGAATTTCGTGGTCTTGATCGATGAGCACCGCGAACAGGATCTGGCGCGTGTCGGCCAGCAGCCCGGCCGGGATCGCGATGCGCTGAACGGTGTCGGATCGGCTGATGTGTGCGCCGGACGTCCGGACGCTGGTGTCGATGCTCCGCAGCCAGGGGCGCGTCACCCGCACCGCCGCGTCGGCATCGACGCCCAGACGGCCATGGACGACGAGCCAAAGGTCGGCGCTCCGGTTCAGGCGGTTGTTCACGCGAAGCGCGAGGTCGGATCGACGTTCGAGCCGATGGGCGACCCGCATTGCGCTGTCGGCCCGGACCATCACCGTGCGCCTGGCCGGTGCCCCGGAAAACAGCTCGAAAAGCGCTCCGGGTTGAGCCGCTCCAATGGCGAGCAGTTCCGGCAGCCGTGTGCCTCTGCGGGTGGTGATGGATGCCAGTTGTCCCTTATGCACGGCCACGGCGAATCCTCCCGCTGAGCTTGAGCGCCTGGCCACGGTTCATGGACACAAGCGTTTCCGGACGACGCTGGCCGGTGATCGTGGTGATGGGTTTGAGCTTTCCGCTATGCGTTGCCATGACGTTATTCCTTCACCGCGCACCAGCCGCCGGTGGTCAGGTTGAACACGCGGTAGCTGTCCGTTCCGATTTGAATGGTGTCTTCCGAGGCGACGTTGCCGCCGCCCACGGAGAAGATCTCGATGAGTTCGCCGCGCAGTTCCTGGTAGGCAGCGGAACCGGACATCGAGGCGAGCCAGGGAAAGAGGATGGTGGTGCCGTAGCGCATCTCCGGATCGGTTTCGCCCTGGAGCCCGCCGTTAGCCGCGCCACAGCGGCCCTGCTGCCCGGACGCCGAGGTCCAGCCGTCGAACTTGTTCACGGCGTAGAAGGTGCCCGGCGCGTTGTAGTAGCTGTTGATGACCGGCTGCGGGTCCTCGCCGATCTTGGCCCCCGAGGCGTAATCCCGAACGAGGGTTTCGACGGTGATGGTGTTCGGCGTGACGGCGGTGTCGATGGCGCTCACCCGCACGCGTTCGATGCCCGCGTCGTCCTTGATCACATAGTCCTGTCCGGGCGTGACCACGGTGGCGTCGTTGACCTGAAGCACCACGCCGCTTCCGGCGGTGACAGCCGCCTGCGTGAGCGCGATGGCCCCGGACCAGAACCGTTTCAGCAAGCCGCTGTAATGGCCGTAGTAGGTGGAGACGAGCTTGGTGACCACGAAGACGTGGTCCAGGTCGGCGAACAGCCAGAAGATGAAGTCGGCGCTGTCCTCCACCCGCAGGTAGGTGTAACTGGTGTGCGAAGCCTCGTTGACGCCGGTGTGGGTGGCCGCGTCCCAATACTGGAATGCCGCGACGTGAATCCGCCCGGAGGTGGTGCTGATACGGAACTGCAGATAGACGTCCTCGGCCCCGGATTCCCCGTGCGACTTGAAGACGAAATACGGCTGCGGGTCGGCCGACTGGTCGTCGTGCAGGGTCCAGCCGGTGGTGGTCACCAGAAAGGTCCGCAGTTGATTGAGCAGGTCGAGCCGACCGTGGGCGAGTCCTTGAATGCTGTGGTATGCCATGGCGGCCTCCTTAGAGAATCGGGTTTTCCGTGCCGGTCAGGCGCAGCTTGATGTCGAGTTTGTTTTGCACCGGCGTGCCCGGGAGCACGGTGCAGCGCCGCCAGAAAGACAGCGTCTGCTGGAAGGCCTTGTCGCCGAGATTCAGCGGTGCGCCCTGGGTGGCGGTGTCGAGTCCGGCCTGGGTCAGGGCCAGGCGGTACCAGACCGATTCGTCGGTGCCGGTTTCGTCGATGGGATCGAGCACCAGCCCGGTGTAGTCGTAGCCGGAATAGACGGCCGTCCCTGCGTCGTGCGCGGCCGCAGCGGTGTTGGCCACGCCCCGCTGCACGGTGAGATTGGCGGTGCCGCCGCCGCTTTCGACGAGCATCTGCTCGCCGTCGATGATGATGAGTTCGCCGTCGGCAAAGCGCGGTTCGGCCAGGGCGATGGATGTCTGCGCAGCATCGATGGCGGAGGCGAGGCTCGTCTGCTCGTTGGCGACGTAGAGTTGCCGATCCTTGATGTCGCCGTCGGTGCCGTTGTAGCTCTCGGCCTCGGGGCGGCTGAAATCCCCCTCGGAAATCTGCTGGGTCAGCGCTTCGTCAAGATAGAGGTGAATCGCCATGGGTTCTCCTTCAGGTGGGCCACTGGGTGGCGCGATAGTTGTTGGTGGCGGCCTCGAACCCGGCCTGCGTGGGCGCGTGCAGGTCCTGCTGACGGAACAGCCAACGGTAGGACGGCCGCGACCAGCGGAATCCGGCCTGGTTGAGGCGCATGCGGCTGACGCGCATCGGGCGGGTCCGATCCACGGAGAGGCGCAGGCCGGTGGTGTTGAGCGGGCTCGCGCCCAGCTTCATGGTCTCGACCCGATGGCGCTGGAGAGAGCCCGTGTCCACATAGACTTCAAGCGAAGCCCGTTCGCCGGTCAGATTCGCATTGCTCAGATACCGGGTGTTCAGGGTGTTCGCGTTGAGCCGGAACACAGGCCCTCTCCGCCGCCATCGGTCGATCCGGTCGACGGCCAGGGTGACGTCCGCGTCGCAGCCAGCGGTGGAGGCGAGCAGCAGATTGCTGATGCCGCCCTGGTTGGCGGTGAGATCGAGACCTTCGTTGAGCCTGGCGCGGCCAAGCTGGAAACAGAGGCGGTGCCGGGATTCCAGGGGCAGGCGCAGGTCGTACTTGGCTTCCGCCCGTTCGACCGGTTCCGCCTGCGTGTCGAAGAAGAAATCCTTCTGCCGGAAGCAGTAGCGCAGCGCGGTCTCGCCATGGGTCAGCGGCTTGCGGTTGAGATGGCTCTCGCCCAGCCCGAAGCCGCTTTCCAGCACATCCCCTTCGAAGTCGCGGCCGGTGTAGATGGGCGTGCAGAAGGAAACCCGGTCCTCGCCGACGCGGGTGTACGGCAGCCGCCAGTCGTTGAGGACCTTGTGGTTCAGGCGCATCCGGTTCTGGCGGCCGTGAAAACGGGAGACCTTCACGGCGGCCCGGTCGATTTCCGGGAGCATCTCCGTGGTGCTGGTGAGCTGCAGCAGTTCCCAGACTCTCTGCTTGTTGGTCAGATGACGGCAGGAACCGAGGGAGGAACGTCCGAGGACGAAGGTCTCGTCGAGAAACGCCAATACGATCCGGCGCACGGCGTTAGCGTGTTCGAAGTCGAGCATCGCGCCGCCTTCGATCCATTCGAGCAGGAACTGGAGCCAGAAACAGCGGGTGCCCGCCGGGTGGTGAAACACCAGGGCGTCGCGCAGCCCTTCGGTCTGGTTGAGACACAGCACGCGAAACACGCCGAGGCTGAACACCAGCCCGGGCAGCTTGGCGCTGCTGAGTCTGGAGCGGGCATTGAGACGCAGAGCCGAGCGGAAGGTCTCCTGGAGTTCCCCCTGCCAACCGAGCACGTTAAAGTCGCGTTCGATGGCCGGAATAGTGCCCTTGCGGCGATAGATTTCGACCGCCTCCCGCACGCGGCGGCGCTGGCAGTCCGGCGAACAGGTGCCGTCCACTTCGAGGCCGACCAGTCTCGCCAGCAGCGGCAAGAAGCGTTCGTCGCAATGATCGACGTCGAAGATGGTCGGGAAGTCGTCGATGGCCTGCTTGAGCTCGTCGAGCGTTCCGGCGGGAAGGCTCAGAAAGGTGCGCAGGTCACCGGCCTCGTCGTTGTGCTCGTAAAGCGGCGGCAGCAGGCCGAGCAGATTGTCCTTGAACCAATCCGACATCAACCGGCCCTCCGCAGATCGAGGTTGACGCTGCCGAGAACCGGAATTTCGCCGTGGCGCAGCTCGATGTCCTGCTGCGGCGCGTAGAGGTGCATGTGGCTGACGCCGCGCACGCCGTCGATCAGGGCGACGAGGTCGGAGAAGTGAATGGTCTGGCCGAAGGAGACCCGGTCGAAGGAAAAGAAATCGGAGAGCGCGGCTTCGATGCGGCTGCGCACGTTTTCCAGCGGTTCACCGGGCCAGATGTAGACCTCGGCGTCGATGGAAACGGGCCGGTAGATCGGATCGAACAGGTTGATCTCGACCGTGATGACCTTGCGGCGTTCGAGAAACTCCGCGAGGTCCCGCTTGAGCAGCGCCGAGGGCATTCCGCCGCCGTTGGGGGCGATGGCCAGTTGGACGTTGTAATAGCGGATGTTCTGGCAGGCATTGGTGTCGAGCACCTTGGCCTTGGCGACGCCGGGGTAGCCCTCGGCGAGGGCCTGGTAATCCTCCAGGGTGACGGCCTTCCAGAGACTGCGCAGCTCCGCCGGTGCCTGTCGGCGGGCGTGTTCGAGGGCTTCCCGCGAAGCGCCGCCGGTGGCGGGCACAGGATTGGTGACGGTCAGGGAGACCTGGCCGCCGTCGAGGTAGACCGGGCTCAGCAGTTGGGTGATCCGGTTCGGACCGAGATTGCCCTGGTCTCCGATGGTCTGCAGATAGCTGACGGTGATGGCGCTTCCCTGAGCGGGTACAGCGCCGCTTTGCCCGTCGCCGAAAATCAGGGTGGAGATGTCGAGGGCGTCCAGGTCGGCCATGAAATGACGGCTGTCGGCCAGGCTGTCCTGAAAATGATCGACCTCGCTCCAGGCGTCGTCTCCCACCGTAACGGTGATGGTGCCCTGGGCGATGACGTCGCCGGTCAGGCGGAAGCGCTGGAATGGCAGGCCCGTCGACGTGAAGGTCTCAGAGCGGCGCACGCCTTGACGGGCAGGGATGTCCACCGAGAGCACGCCTCGCGGGATCAGACCGTCCTCGACCGTCTCGAAATCCGCTTCGCCGTCACTCAGCAAGGCGCGGCAGGCCGTCCCCGCCGGAATGGTCAGGTCCTTGCCGAGCGGGGCGGAGAGCCGGAAGCGCAGCGTGGTGGTGGAGGCCACCGGCGAGTCCAGCCGGTAGCCGATGAGCTTGCAGAGGTTGATGACGTTCTGGCGCTGGCGGGCCGTGGGCAGAAAGGCCTCCGCCGCCTGGGCGTCCAGGTAGTAGGCCAGCATGTCGCCCACGCCGCAGAACAGATCGAGCAGGACGACGCCGAGATCGGAGTGGTTGAAATCGGTCCAGCGGTCGGTGAGCTGCGGGATCTTCGCCAGCAGCTCCTGGCGGATCGATTCGTAATCCTTGTTGATGTATCCGATGCTTGCGCGGCCCATGGTCTCTCCGGTTTTCGGCGGTTATGCGAGAGCGCCTGATGCTCTCGCCACGCCGGTTACTTACCGGAAGGGGCCTGGATGTGTCGGAGGCGGGATGCCTCAGAGCGGGCCGCGCAGTTGCCAGACGGGATTGGGCTGTCCGGAGGTGTTGTTGAGGTAGTGGGATTCCTTCTTGCCCTCGAAATAGAACAGACCGATGCGGCCCGGCTCCAACGTGGTGATCCGGTGAACGGTGCCAGCGGCGTTGTCTTCCGCCTGGCTCTGGGTGTCGAAGCCCAGACCGCTCGCGGCCAGATAGAGGGCGTGCTCGGCCTGGGGCGCTTCGGTTTCTGGCGCTCCCTCGAAAGTCAGGTAATGGCCGTGATTGTCACCCGGATCGCTGACGATCCACTTGCCGTTGCGGTCCTGAAAGGCTCCCTCGATGTAGGCGACTTCGTATTCCCCGGCTGGCCAGATGAAGGAATCCGCCGGATCGGGGCTCATCTCGGCCGCGTCGAACCAGAGCAGATTGAACAGTGAGCGCACGTCCGGCGACAGGCGCACGCTGCGCACCGGCGGCGGTTCCGGCTCGGGTTCCGGCTGGGGATAGCTGGGCGCGGGATTGTTCGGGTCTTCTCTGTAGAAGGGATAGACCAGGTTGCCGTCCACCTGGCTCTGGATCACCCGGTAGGCGATATGCACCAGCAGCAGGTTGCCGTCGATGTTCAGCGGCCGGTCGTCGAAGCGCACCTCCGTGATGATCACCCGCTTTTCCCAGCGCTTGATGGCGTCGATCACGTAATGGCGCAGCAGGCCCTTGAGCACCTCGTCGTTCTGTTCGAACACCAGATCCTTCAGCCTGGAGCCGAACTCCGGATTCATGAACCGTTCGCCGATCCGGGTGCCGAGGATCTGCAGGATGCTTTCGCGGATATGCTCGTGCTCCCGCGAGGTGGCGGTCGATATCTGGGTGCCGCCGGATACCGACTGAAACCGGAACGGATAACGCAGCCCCTTGCCGAGAAAGTCGTAGCTCATCAGGTACGCTCCTCGCAGTCGATGCCGCACTGTCCCGAGCAGCCATTTTCCGGTGCGCCGTCGTCGATGGCTTCTCCCAGGAACCGGACCACCAGATCCAGACCAATTTCCAGACCCAAGTGGATGGTTCCGTTCGCCTCGATCAACCCACCGTGGCCGGACTGGCCGCACTGGAATCCCTTGGCTCCGCCGGAGAGCAGACGGACAGCGATGGTTTCGCCGATGCCCTCGATGCGGCCGATGCCGATGATGTCGATAGGTCCGGCCGGGTTGATCAGGGTGATGAACCGCTCCCGGTGATCGACGTCGAGGCGGATGCCCTCGGGCAGAACCACCGCGAAGCGTTCCGCGCCCATTGCGGTCGGCTCGGTCCCGGCAGGCAGTCCGCTGATACCGGCTGCCTCCTGGGTCGAACGCAGATAGGACTCGACCAGGGTGTAAAGGCGTCCCGGGGCGACCTCGATGGCCGTGCCGGGTCCGGGGGTGATGACCTGCTGTTCCCCAGCGTCGATAACGCAGATTCGCTGGTCGTCCGTGGTCCGCAGGATCATGCCGTCGGGCAAGGTGAAGAGCCGGTTGCCGTCCGGCAGATCCCGGGGTTCGGTGCCCGCAGGCAGTTCGACGAAGGGATAGAAATCGGGCTCCGGCTCGATCTGTACCTGGTCCAGATACTCCTGGGTCCTGGCCTGCTGGGCCTCCAGATAGGCCTGGGCCTGGCCACGCATCGCCTCCGAGGCGGCGTGACCGGCCTCCAGCAACGTGCGGATGCCGGAAAGCTCCTCACGGATGCCGGACAGGTGATCGCAGAGCGCCCGCAGCACATACTGCTGTTCGCCGGAATCGGTTTGTTCGATGGTGGCCTGCAAGTCGGCGGGTTCTTCGGAAATCATGGACAACCTCCGTTACATGCCGACATTGGCGGGTTGGGATTGATAGCTCATGGCGTTGACCGGCGTCACTGTTCCGGTCGCGCCGTCGATTTCGAACACGGTCCAGACCGTGCCCGGGGCGTTGGGAACGGTGAAGGTCTGCTCACGGCCATCGCTCAGGAACACTTTCACCGATGCTCCGGACTGCGCCAGGCCGGTGCTCGGATTGGCGTTGCGGTTGGTGTAGTCGTGGACCGCGTAGCGGTAGACGCCGGGGATGAGCCGATGGATGGTGATGGTCTCCGGCCCGTAGGAGCTGGTGTCGTCCACGTCCAATTCCGCCGCCTCGTTTTCGATGGTGTGGGAATAGAACACATGGAAACGACCGCCCGATGGCGTCGGTCCGGTGAGATGGGAATCGAGATCCCGGGGGTTGAGGCCCCACTGCAACACGATGCGGGCGACCTGGCCGTCGAGTTCGGGCGAGAGAACGATCTGAATGTCGCCGGAGGTGTTGGGGTCGGCGTTCACCCAGCCATGCCAGGCGATGTATCCCGGCGCGGTGACCTCCACGTAATAGAATCCCTCGGGCACGGTCAGCTCGAACCCGCCATAGGCGTTGGCAAAGGTCTGGAACGCCGCCGGGCCGGTTTCCGAGCGGCGGAATTCGATCAGCGCGTTGCCGACGCCGCTGGTGTTGAGGGCGTTGACTACCGTGCCGCTGAGGAAGACCGATGCTCCGCTGGCAAAGTCCGGGTGGTCGGCAAACCAGGATGGATCGCGAACCTCCACCAGTACATGACGGAGGCTGTCCCGGACCGAGGATCTCCAAACCATGAGCACGGCATTGCCGATGGCCCAGCCGCAGCGAACGACACCGTCCGGCCCGATCTCCGCGACCTCCGGGTTGCTGGATACAAAGACCGGGGCGTCCACGTCGCCGCGCAGGGAGAGCGGAACCCGTTGATCGAACTCACCAGCGGAGAGCCGGATGGAGCGAGGCTGTACCTCCCAATGGCTGTAGTCTGGCGCGGTATCCGTCATGAAGGAACCTCCACCGGTGCAGAGACGCCGCCGCCATAGACCTCGACTTGGACGTGACGCAGGCTGAGCCGCTCGGGCGAATCCCAGACCAGGATCATGGCCGCCCCGGGAACGAAGCCGCACTCGACATTGCCGTCCTCATCGACACTGGCCACGTCGGGATTGGACGATTCGAACACCGGCGCTTCGGGTAGACCACGGATCGAGAGCGGAATGCGCTGGACGAATGGGGATCGCGAGACCCGGATCAGTTTCGGGAAGACATCCCAGTAGTGCGGTTCCTGCGGCTGTTCGAGATTGTTCATGGCGTCCCCCTCAGTTGTCGATGGTGTCGGGACTGCCGGTGACGATGATGGCTCCGCAGGCGGTGATGTCGCCGATGCGGGCGTTGGGCAATCCTTCGGTGATGGTGTCGAAGCTGCCGGTCACGATGGGCGTCACGCCATGCCCCGGGATGGGACAGACGTGCAGATCCCCCATGCGGGCCACCGGCATGCCGTTGTCCAGCGTCCGGCTCGCCCCGGTGATGATGACGCCGCCGTGACTGCTGATGTCGCCGAGTCGCGCCTGGGAGCTCATGGGTTCACCTTCAGCAGCAGATGGATCAGAAAGCCGACGAGTCCGCCGATGGTGCTGCCGATGGTCAGCACCAGGCCGACGATCTTCCACATGGTCTCGGTCCCCATCTTGGAGCCGACCCGGGCGTGCAGCCGGTCGATCTCCTCGGCGTGCCGGTGCAGATCGGAATAGATCGAGCGGACCAGCACCTCGACGTTTTCCTTGTCCGATTTCTTCTCGATTTCACGCTCGATCTTCTCGAGGCGGTCCTGGATTTCCCGGCGGTGGCTTTCGAGGATGCTGCGGAATTCCTCCCGCCAATGCTCGAAGGTCCGGGCCAGCAATTCCTCGCTGGCCGAGAGTCCGGAGGGCGTTGTTGTTCTTTCTCCCATGCAATGATTCCTTCAGGTGTTGATCAAGACGGTGTTCGTCGAGCGAATGATGATGTTTCCGGC
>ERZ795057.33-NODE-33-length-137557-cov-6.592348_pt1 | contig 137557 bp, 113 predicted proteins | sample MGYA00375141_ERZ795057 | MGnify/ENA primary metagenome ERZ795057 (study PRJEB30186, sample SAMN05720163) | activated sludge metagenome | isolation source: Anaerobic digester | place: Hong Kong | collected 2015-01-26 ...
CGCAGCAAGTTAATTAAATTTGAATATATAACGGTCTCACAAATAATAAATTTGATTAAAATAATTAGATTCGTATTTTTATATTCATTTTACTTACATGAACGGTTCAAAAGCCATGAAAAGAGTTGCCGGGATCATTTTGTTCAGCATGCTGATATCCGGATTATCAGCCCAGGTATTCAGATTCGGTACACCCGTCTCAAAGAGCTACAGCATGCAGGTAACAAGGGGTGCAGAGCAGAACTGGTGCATTACAAAGGATAAATTCGGTGCTGTATATTTTGGCAATGACGACAATCTAGTGATCAGGTACGACGGAACCCGGTGGAGCACAATCAAGCTGAACCCGGATAATTATACCTCTGTCAGGGCATTGACAACTGATGAAAACGGTATCGTATATGTAAGCGGAGTTAATGAATTTGGGTATATCCAACCTGATTCTTCAGGTCAGCGTGTCTATTATTCAATGGCATCCAGGCTGGCTGATGCCCGCGATTTAACATCTTCGTTCACTGTCGTTCCTGAAATAGATAAATTACCCGGCGGCATAGACAGAAGCATTGGCGAATTAAAGTCGATGATAACAGTCGGTACAAAAGTATATGCGCTGAGTCCGGGAGCCCTTGTTATTTACGATAGCGGGACCGACAATCTGAGTTTCGTTGATTTACGTGAACTCGGTTTCCGGCAGTTTGAAAGGATATTTTACATCGGAGGCAGGATTATCCTTACAAACAACCGGCACGGCCTCTACCAGCTTGAGGAAGGAAAAATAAGCCTTCTTCCCGGAGGTGATTTTTTTGGTTTTAAGATCACCCTGATATTGTTTCCATACTCGGAGAATAAAATAATTGTTGCAACATTGAATCAGGGGATATATCTGTATGATTATTCCACAGGCTCCATCAACAGTTCATTCATAGAAAAAAGAGCTGCAGAAAAACTGAAAGATCTGTATATCTATTCCGGAGCCATGTTACATTCAGGGGAAATGGCATTCGGAACGACCTCAGACGGAGTATATCTGTTTGACAGGAACGGGATTAATACCGGACACTGGACCAGTGATAATATCGAAATGCAGGATAATGTAATCACTGCAATGTATGCTGATCATGAAGAAAATTCAGAAATATGGATATCTTCAACCGGAACAGTATCATCTGTTTATGTGAATCTGCCTTTTACCAGATTCGATGAAAAATCAGGCTTACGTGGCAGTGTGAATTCATTTTGCAGATTTAACGGAGCTGTTTTTGTGGCGACAGATCAGGGGCTTTTCCGGAGCGGTTCCGATGTTAACGGTAACCGTACTTTTTCTCTTTTCAATGACATAAACTCGCAGATCTTTCCTCTGCATGTTGCAAAATTTCCAACGGATAGTTTTTTACTTGCAGGATCGACATTCAGCGGAGTTTACAAGATAGACAGTAATAACAGGTCATCAATGATACCGCTGATATCGGACCCCTGCAGAACAGTTTACCAGTCACGATTAAATAAAAACAGGTTTTATTTCGGTCTGAATTCCAGGGTTATCAGAATCCTGGATTACAGGTCGGGAGACTGGGAAATAGAAAGCACTATATGGAACATCCCGGGTACGGTAATCAACATTGGTGAGCTGGATAACGGCGACCTGATAGTGCTGAGCAACCTTACAGAGGGGCTATTCAGGATACCTGCAGGTGATACCGTTGCCATAAGGTACGGTCCGGACAAAGGCATACCGGAATCAGGTTTGAACTATTTAAGAAATGAAGGAGGAGATTTTATTCTTTCAACGAACAGCGGCCTGCTGAAACTTGATAAAACAAAAGATGTATGGAATTCCTTCGATGACATCACAGGAGGATATTCGAAAGGTAAAATGATCGACGGGTTCTATATGTCAGCTGACAATGACCTTTGGATTTCGACCAATGAGGAAAGATATTATGACATCCTTTTCAGCAAAAAGGATAATGATATTATTATGAATAAGGGCGGGGTTCTATCGGTCTTGCCCAGCCTTAAATATATGTTTTCAGCTGAAATTGAAGGACGCTACTGGATGCCTAAGTCAACGAATATCTATATACTTGATGAAACCAAGCTTTATGAAGAGCTGCCCCGTGTTCAGACACTCCTGACACGAATTGTTTTTTCCTCACATGGATATGATTCCCTTGTAATGAACGAGACTTTCTATAAAGACGGTGCACATGGAATGAGATATCCGGTAAGCTCAAATGAAGATCAGAAACAGCCGGAATACAGGTATAATCTTAATTCACCATCTTTTTTCTGGACTACTCCTTATATGGTTGGAGAGGAAGAAATAATCTACAGCTACAAGCTCGACGGTTTTGACGATGACTGGTCGAACTGGAGCAGGATAAGCTACAAGGATTACACAAACCTTCCTTTCGGAAAATATACCTTCAGGGTGAAGGCCAGAACTGCTACTGACATCGAATCGGATGAGGCAGTGTATAATTTTGAGATACTTAAGCCATGGTACCTCAGTTTCCTGATGATCCTGGTTTACTTTATTGCTGCAATTGCTGCAGTATTCGGTATTATTAAAGCCTATACCAGGAGGCTCAAAAATGAAAACCTGAGACTTGAAGGTATTGTGGCCGAACGTACTGCAGTTGTGGTCAAACAAAAAGAAGAGCTTGAATCAAGTATTCACTATGCAAGCAGGATCCAGATGGCTTTGCTTCCTTCGGAGTCAATTCTTGCCGATAACATCAGGAACTATTTTATCCTGTTCAGACCCAGAGATATTGTGAGTGGCGATTTCTACTGGATGATGAAAAAAGAGGAAAGACTCTATATTGTCGCTGCCGACTGCACCGGTCACGGGGTGCCTGGAGCTTTCATGAGCCTGCTCGGAATGTCATTCCTCGATGAGATAATCGACAAGGAATCAGCTCCTCGGGCCGATTTCATCCTGAACCAGTTGCGTCAGCACGTTACGGAATCGCTGAAACAGGTTGGAGGCGAAGACGAAGCCAAGGATGGCATGGATATTGCTCTCCTGGTTGTTGATTTTGATAAACAACGGGTAGAATTTTCAGGAGCATACAATCCCTGTTTCAGGGTAAGACGATTGTCTGACAGCGAGACAAAAAAATATCCTGAGAAATATACCGAAACCCAGGACGGTGCTATGACCAACGGTAAATATATTCTCGAAACAATCTATGCCAGTAAAATGCCAATAGGAATATCGGCACGTATGAATGAAAATTTTATTTTCTTTGACTGGAAACTGGAGAAGGGAATATCCTATTATCTGTTCTCCGACGGGTATATAGACCAGTTCGGAGGACCACATGGAAGAAAATTCATGAAAAAGAACTTTAAACGACTGCTTCTGGATATTCAGGATTATCCCATGAGCAGACAAAAGGAACTGCTCGAAAAGAATCTTCAGGAATGGATGGGGACTTCTCCACAGATTGACGATATACTGGTAATGGGTATAAGGACAGAATAGAAAATGCCATTAATGTTGAGGAAGAATAAAATATCAGGGAGAGTATTAATTTTATTACTTTGCACTGCCATGGCAATAACATCTTTTTCACAAAAGACTCCTGCTTACGATGTTATAAAAACATCGGCAGGGAACCTTGAACTACACTTTATCGGACACGGGTCTCTTATGTTTGATTTCGAAGGTTTTATCATTCATATCGACCCTGTCAGCAGCATGGGCAGCTATGATGGCAAACCCTCTGCCGACCTTATACTTGTCACTCACGAACATTATGATCATCTCGATCCCGACCTTATTGAAAAACTGCGGAAGGATGGAACGCTTCTTTTTACCAGCGAAAACACAGCAAAAACAGTAAAATGGGCACAGGCTATGAAAGCCGGTGACAGTAAAAACGCAGGAACAGTGCGCATCGAAGCCGTCCCTGCCTATAATATAGTCCATATGAGAGTCCAGGGGCAACCCTATCATCCTAAAGGTGCGGGAATCGGCTTCATCCTTACAATAGGGGATAAAAGGATCTATGTTGCTGGTGACACGGAGAACATCCCTGAAATGAAAGCCCTGAAAAACATCGACATCGCATTCCTGCCCATGAACCTTCCTTATACGATGACTCCCGAAATGGTTGCAGATGCTGCAGAGGCATTAAGACCGCGGATACTCTATCCTTATCATTTCGGCGAAACAAATACAGATAAAATTGAGGAATTATTGAAAAACACTAATATTGAAATCCGGATAAGAAATTTAAAATAAGAAAAATATGAAGAAAGAGATCTCACGAAGAGGATTCCTGAAAACAGGAATAGCCGGGGCAGGAGTTATGGCCGTTTCCCCATCTGTCCTGACAGCTGCCGCATTAAAGCAGGAAACTAATATCATCTACCGGACACTGGGAAAGACAGGTCTGAAAGTGCCTGTCATCAGCTTTGGTGTTATGAGATCCGACAACCCGGGTCTTATTACTGCTGCACTCGACAAAGGAATTACATTCTTCGACACGGCACATGGTTACCAGGGAGGCAATAACGAGACAATGCTCGGAAACGTATTCAAAAATATTAAAAGAGACTCCTTTCTGATAGCTACAAAGGTTAAGCCTGTTACGGAAAGAGACGGAAAACCAAATGACCAGACCTCTCCGGAAAAATTTCTGGAGATGTTCAAATTAAGCCTTTCACGACTGCAGATGGATTATGTTGATATTCTGTATGTTCACGATGTCAGCAATCCCGAGTTGCTTGAATATAAGCCTCTTCTTAATGAAGTTATTAAGCTTAAGAAAGAAGGTAAAGCCAGGTTCATTGGATTTACAACCCACCGGAACGAGCCTCAGGTTATTAATGCCGCCAATGCGGATATCTGGGATGTTATCCTTACCCAGTATAATTACAGGCTCGCATTTATTGATGAACTCAAGGCAGCTGTCAGCAAAGCAGCATCAGCAGGTATCGGAATAGTGGCTATGAAAACTGTTGCCGGCGGCGGATGGCTCGACAGGGAAAGAACCAAACCAATGAATACCACTGCCGCTATCAAATGGGTACTTTCAAATCCTGATATTCATACTACTATTCCAGGCATGACAAGCTTCGATCAGCTTGAGGCAAATGCAAAAATTCTTTCCGACATAAACATAACGGCAACGGAACAGACAGACCTTCTTGCCAGTCTGGCGGAACCGGGACTTATATGTACCGGATGCAGGGAGTGTATTCCTTCATGTAAGAAAAACCTGCCTGTTCCGGATCTTATGAGAGCATTCATGTACACCTACGGCTATGCTGCTCCCTCAATGGCAAAAACCCTCCTTGCAGATATGGGAATAAGTGCAAATCCATGTTCAGATTGTGACACCTGCACTGTAAATTGTACACGTAATTTTGCAATAAGGGAGAAAATAGCGGATGTCACAAGACTGGCAGCCGTACCTGCTGAGTTCCTTACCTGAAAAATGTGATATAGTTTATACATCTATGAATAGAAAGATAACTGCAGCCATTATCCTGGCTTTTCTGGCGATTCCTGTTTTATCACAGGAAATGATCCTGCCTGAATTAAAAGGATTTAAAAAAATTACCAACTACCCCGTCTTTGTTCCCGACAACCTGTGGGATTTTATAAACGGAGCGGCTGACACATACCTCGCACTGGGTTTTGTTGACCTCCATGTGGCTGAATATAAGAAGGGAAAGGATGTAATTAAACTGGAAGTATACCGCCATAGCGATCCTGTAAACGCTTTCGGCATATATGCATCTGAACGTTCTCCTACATACAGCTATTTCGATATCGGGGCGCAGGGATATAAGGTCGAAGGCGTAATAAATTTCTTCACGGGAAATTATTACGTAAAACTGAGGACTTATTCTGAAAAACCCAAAACCATCCAGGCACTTGAAACACTTGCATCAAGGGTTGAAAGCATGCTGGCAGGAGAGAAGAAGATGCCGGAAGTCCTTTCACTCTTCCCCGGTGAAGGCAAAAAAATCAATGAAGAAACTTATATAAATGAAAGTGTCCTGGGGTATTCATACCTTAACCGTGCCTTCAGGGCAAACTATCAGACCGGAAACGATAATTTCAGCATTTACCTTCTGAAGTCACCATCGGCTGAACTTACTGTAAATTCAGCTAAACGGTATTTGTCTTCTGCCGGTATGGAACCCATTGAAGGGGAAAGCAGGTATGTGGTGGACGACGGGTATAACGGAACTGTTTTCCTTTCATGGAAGAATGACCTGATGGTTCTGATTACGGGACTGGCAAAGGATCAGGCTGATATTGCTGACAAATACGCCTCCCAGATACTGAAGTAGACTGTCAGGAATACCAGGGACGCTGTCTGTTTTCCAGAGAAAGAAGTACTTCTCCTGCAGTGTTCACGTCGTCCACAACCTGGAAGTCGAACATTCCGACGCAAATAAAATCAGCTCCATTCTCAAAGGCATGTCGGAATCCGTCTTTCGGCTGGATCGCTCCGCCGGCAAGAACCTTAAATGCTATCCAGGGTTTTGGTACCTCGAGCATGTATCCGGCAGTTTGTTCCGGGAACAGATCAAACATATTGTCGTGAATGAGATTATGATCGGCGTATCTCTTGGCATCAACACTGAACTCTACCCTTTTTTCAAGGGGATGGGCAGACCAGTATCTGTCGTGATGAAAGGTCTTTACATAGAAATCGGCAGGAATACCTTCCCTTTCGCATGTCTTTACCACTTCCAGGGAATGGCCTCCGACACCTGCAGTATAACCTTTTTTCTTAATATATTCGACTGCCTTGCCTAGCTCTGAGACTTTTCCTTCCCGGACCCAGCGGTCGGCATCTCCCCCCTGAATGTACAGAAATGTTGCTCCGTTACCGATAGCCAGGTCAATGTCACCGAAGAAATCATCAGCCTTCACATATGTCTGGCAGATACTCTTCATTTTGCCTCCGTACAGTTTCAGATATTTATGGAATATCGGGTAATTATTGTTTGTAAGGAATGTGGCATCAATGCCTGCCATTTCTGCAAGATGGAATGTTTCAAGTATTTTCTGGTCGGTATTGTATGCTTTAAAAAGTGTGTTTGCATATATCAGATCGCGCGCATGGGCATAACCGCTTATAAGATTGCATCCCATTATCATACGGCTCATTTCAATACCTCCCAGTTTGCCTGTAGGGAGCTTTACTTTAACATCTTTTACTCTCTTGTATGTGACTCTTGGAAGAGTGGCGCTTGAAATACCATCTACTTGCGGCTGTGTCAGTTCGTTGATGAACAAAGTGCTGAATCCTGCAAGAAAAGGTAATCCCGCAAGGCCTTTCAGCAGTTCCCGTCTCTTGTTGGTGGCATTTTCTATGTGAACCACGGGCTCTGGTTCCGGTGAAGCGTCAGTTTTATCTTTCCTGCGTTTAACAATATTTTCGAGACCAAAAAACTCACCCGACCTGGTGAAGGCAAGAACCAGAAGGACCACCATTTCAATCAGGTTTTTATTGACAACGAGGTAGCTGCCCTCGTTTATGGCTCCGTAACTGTAGCCCCCGAATGGAGGATACGCCAGATAATAAAACACGAGCATCAGTACCCCTGCCCATGATGCCAGCCGTGTGAAAAGACCAAGTACAAGTGCCAGTCCTATCAACGTGAGTCCCCATTCATTTGCTATATTGATAATTTCCAGGCCTGTATCCCCTGAAGCCATCCACCTGAAAAAGTCCCCCAGTATCCACCTCGATCCTTCAAGATAGGGCCGTGCACTCCAGGCCGGATTGAATATTTTTGTAAGTCCCTCGTAAAGAAAATGCCATCCTGTAACGATTCTCAGTAGAGCCAGCAGGGCCGGGATTAATTTATTTCTTGCTGCTGATATCATGAACAGATATTTTAGTTATCGACCATAGGCTGTCAGGAGTAAAAATAATAAAATATTATCAGGAGCCATTATCGATATATTCCAGAATAAAATCTTTAAGCTCATCGTAGGAATGAACCACAGGAAGATCACTGTTATCATCAGTCACCTTTCTGGGAGGCTTGAAAAGGAGTCCTTTGTCAGCCTTCCTGATCATGCTGATGTCGTTGTATGAATCACCCACTGCAATCACCTTGTAGTTGAGGTTCTGGAGAGCTTCGACCACTTTCATTTTTCCGTTTTCCTGACGCAGGTTATAGTCGGTGATGTTGCCCAGATGATCAACAGTCAGATGGTTGCAAAAAAGAGTAGGGTGGCCAAGTTTTTCCATCAGGGGACTTGCAAATTCAACAAAAGTGTCTGAAACCACTACCAGCTGGGCTCTCTTCCTAAGCCAAGCTATAAAGGAGGCAGCCCCAGGAAGAGGATTCAGACTCGATATCACATGCTGGATCAGGTGGAGCGTGAGGTTATTCTGCCTTAATATTTCAAGCCTTCTCTTCATCAGGATATTATAGTCACTGATGTCGCGTGTTGTCAGTTTTAGCTCATCTATGCCGGTGTGACCGGCTACACTTATCCAGATTTCAGGTGTAAATACTCCTTCAAGATCAGAACATACTATATACATACACTATTTTATTTTTTCAGTCTGAGGATAAAATCCTTCAGAGCGTCGTATTCATTTTTCATATCAACAAAATATTCAGGCAGATTCTCAACAGAGGCCAGCGATTCGGGCAGGGCAGGGGCAATGCCGCTTATTTTCCGTAATTCTTCAGGAAATTTTGCGGGATGAGCTGTTTCGGCAATAACGAACATATCTGTTGCATGATCCTCCTGTCTGGTATTTTCAAGGTATTTATCCATGCCCTTCCATGCCACAGCACCATGAGGTTCAAGAAGAACACCATGATTTTTGTAGCATCCGGTAATAGTACTTCGTGTTTCTTCTTCAGAAACACTTGCAGCCCACATATCCCTTCTCAGCAAGTCCATCCGGGGTTGTTTTTTAAGAATGCCACTTTCATCCATTACACCACCATATAGTGCTATTATTCTGGCAAGGTTGCTCGGATGTCCCACATTCATCGCACTCGACATACAGTTGATGGAAGGAGAAACGGGTTTATATATTCCGGTTTTAATAAATTGCGGTACTTCATCATTGCTGTTGGTTGATATAATGAATCGGCCTGCGGGCAAACCCATCCTGGCGGCTATAAGTCCTCCCATCAGGTTGCCGAAATTTCCTGAGGGTATGCTGAAGCAGACTTTTTTGTATCTGCTCCCGCAAATTCTTGACCATGCATAGAAATAATAAATGCTCTGAGGAATCAGTCTGCCGATGTTTATGGAATTTGCCGAAGAAAGTCTGATATTTTCAAGGGAATTATCTGTGAATGCTCTTTTTACCAGATGCTGACAATCGTCAAATTTTCCGTCGATAGCGATAACATGAATGTTGCCATTCAGAGTGGTCATCTGTTTACGCTGAATAGTGCTTATTTCATCGCGGGGATAAAGAATTACCACATCGATATTATCTGATCCGTTGAAGGCGCTGGCTACGGCACTCCCTGTATCTCCGGAGGTGGCTGTCAGAATGGTGAGGCGAAGATCTTCCGCGGTAGCATACTGATCCATCAGCCTGGCCATTATGCGGGCTGCAAAATCCTTGAAAGAAGCTGTCGGCCCTCTGTCCAGTCTCATAATGTATTTGTTTTCTTCCACCTTCTCGAGAGGGATCTCAAAATTATATGCGTTGCGGCATATTTTTTCAATGACAGCTCTGTCAATCTCATCTTCCAGGAAATGCATCAGTATGTCAGTGGCAATCTCATGATATTCCAGTCCACAGTATTCATTTATCCTCTGACCTGAGATCCGTGGTATTGAAGCCGGCATATATAATCCACCGTCAGGGGCAAGACCGTCAAGCAAAGCCTGCCGGAAACTTACAGGTGAAGAACTGAGATTTGTGGAACAGTATTTAATTTTTTCTTTCAAAGATTATTTACTTTCAATCTATATATTTCTCATTAATTCCGGAAAAGCTACATAATAAACAATCTCTACACATTTATCACCCTCATCAGGTCGGCAAAAATTCCGGCGGCAGTAACATCAGCTCCGGCCCCGTAACCTTTTATTATCAGTGGAAGCTCGCGGTACCTTTCGGTGGTGAGCATGACAATGTTATTGCTGCCGGCGAGATTATATGCAGGATGATCCTTATCTGTTTCAACAAGACCTGCACAGGCCTTCCCATTGTCGAGTGTCGCTATAAAATGCCATTGTTTTTTTCTTCTGATAAGGTCTTTTCTCCTTTGTTCAAACTCATCATCCAAAGCTTCTACCTTAGAATAAAAATTGTTAAGATCTCCTTCGAAACATTCTTCCGGAAGAAGACGGTCTACTGTAACATCATTCTGCTCAATATTATACCCTGCTTCTCTTGCCAGAATAAGGATTTTTCTCACCACATCCGTTCCACTCAGATCGACACGGGGATCAGGCTCGGAATAGCCTGCATCTTTTGCTTTTCTGATAGCCCTGCTGAGGGTAAGCTCCTCGTTCATTTCATTGAAAATATAGTTCAGTGTACCCGAAAGAACGGCTTCGATCCTGTAAATCCTGTCACCGCTTAAAATCAGATCGTTAATTGTCTTTATTATCGGGAGCCCGGCCCCAACAGTGGTCTCATACATGAATCTGACACCCCTGCCCGATGCTGTATCCTTTAGTTTGCTGTAGTATGAATATTCAGACGAGCATGCTATTTTATTGGCTGTAACAACTGAGATATAGTCAGAAAGTAATTCACCGTATACCGATGCGACTTTTGCGTCAGCTGTGCAATCGATAAAAACAGAATTTCTCAGGTTCATTTTTTTTATTGTGTCCACAAAGTGGTGAAGATCCGTCCTGGTTCCTTCATCCCTTAACCTGGAGTTTATGTTTTCTATCTTTATGCCTCCCTGATCGATAAGCATTTTCCTGGAATTTGCAATTCCGAGGAGATTGATTTTCAGATGCCTTTCATTGAACAGCAGAGAAGCCTGATCCCTGATTTGTTTCAGGAGGCTCGAACCTACGACACCTGTTCCGGCCAAAAACAGATTCATTTCCTTATACAGTGAAAGGAAAAATCCGTCGTGAATTACGTTAAGGGCTTTTCTCAGATTTTCACTCTTAATAACTACCGATATGTTAAGCTCGGATGAGCCCTGTGCTGTGGCTACAACATTTATTCCATTTATACCCAGTGCTTTAAACAGGGTAGCCGATACCCCGGGAGTGTTTTTCATTTTTTCGCCAACGATGGCGATTACTGACAGATTCTTTTCGGTAACGATTTTAAGCTCTTTATTTTGAATGATCTCTCTTTCGAACTCTGAGATGATGGCTTCAGATGCTTTTTTTGTGTCTGAAGGATTTACGGCAAAGGTTATTGAATACTCAGAAGATGCCTGGGTAATAAGTATTACATTGACATTTTTTCCCGCCAGAGCCCCGAACAGCCTGGCAGAAGTCCCTGTTACTCCAACCATTGCAGGTCCCTGAAGTGTCAGCAGGTCGATATTGTCGACTGAAGAAATGCCTTTTATAGGACTTCGTTCCAGGGAAGGACCTGTACCGTTTATCAGTGTCCCTCGGGAGGAAGGATTTAATGTATTTCTAACCAGCACAGGAATACCTGCCTTGTAAACAGGCCTCAGTGTGGGAGTATATATAACCCTCGCTCCGAAATGAGATAATTCCATTGCTTCGGAATAACTCAGGCTTTGGATAGTATAGGCTTTCTCTACTTTTTTGGGATCAGCAGTCATGAAGCCGTCGACGTCTGTCCATATTTCAAGTATGCCGGCTCCAAGTGCAGCAGCAATAATTGCAGCTGAATAATCCGATCCTCCTCTTCCAAGTGTCACAGTTTCTCCCCTTTTGTCTGATGCTATGAATCCCGGTACTACCATCAGTCCGGATCTGTCCTTCAATTTTTCCGATATTAACCTGTTTGTCTCTTTAAAATCGACATTATAGCCTGCTGATCCTTTTTCAGCTCTTATGAATTCACGGGCATCAGCATAAGATGCCTCCCTGAAATAACCTGTTATTATCCCGGCCGATAATCTTTCACCTGCAGAAAGAATAAGGTCGAGCGAATGCAGGGTAAGCTCTTTGACAAGAAAAACACCGGTACACACACCTGTCAGTTCATCAATTATACAGTCAATCTCATGAATTACCCTGTTTCTTTCCTGTTCATCTACTATCAGATCTTCTGCTGCACTCCTGTGTCTCACAGCAAGCTTCCTGAGGAGATCCCAGGCTTCGGGATCGCCTTCAGCAGCCAGTTGTGCAATATTCTGTAACTGATCCGTCACATCCTGAAATGCGGATACCACAACAACACATGGTAGTTCCTGCTGTGATACAATCTGCCATACTTCCCTTATCCTATCAGGTGTTCCGACTGACGATCCTCCGAATTTAAGGACTTTCATATTAATCAGACATTAATGGGTTTCAAAGCCACAAAAGTAGAAATAAATAAGGATTTTTATGAGTCCGTATCACAATATGTTAAACATTATTGACAAACGGCTGAAATTATTAATCGGATGGCCTGTTTGACTTAATGAAATAAAAATAGGTCTGCTAAAGAGAGCTTTCAGGTTCTTATTTCCGGGTATTAAAAAGGGGAATCCCTGAGTTTCATTTCAGCAGATCCCCCTTTATCAGGTCAGACTATAATGGAAATTAACTTGCTGATGCTTTTTCCAGACGCCTGAGAATTGAGAAGATAAATGCTGCTGATAAAAGACAGCATACTATGAACACAAGCCACAGGGTACTGAGGTGGACTTTATCCCACAGAAGGGTTCCGACGAACAATAATTTATTTCCAACTGCTGTTGCAAGCAGCCATCCTCCCTGCATCAGCCCCTGGAATCTCGAGGGAGCCACTTTTGAAACGAAGGAAAGTCCCATTGGGCTGAGGAACAGTTCAGCGATGGTGAGTACTAGATAGCTGCTCACGAGCCAGTATGGTGATACCCTGTCTGCATCAGCTGCAGGGAGGCCGTTAAGCGACTGTGGCGACGGAGCACCAACAGATGCTATCAGGATTATGATAAATCCCAGTGCAGCTATTATCATACCTATTCCAATCTTCTTTGGTGTGGAAGGCTCGATACCTTTTTTGTTCATCCATGAAAATGCAGCCATCACTGGAAAAGTAAGAGCTACAATGAACAGCGGATTAAATGACTGGAACACCTCCGGTTCAATTGCATTCTGAGGGCCGAAGGGTCTCAGGAAGCGGCCAAGCAGGGTGGTGGGATCAAAGCCATAGGTAAAGAACATGATGAACCACAAACCCACGATTAACAATGCAGCTCCTGCTATTTTGGAGTTTTTTGTCAGGTTCCTGTAGAAAAGCATTACAATACCTGCTATTGAGGCTATAACTGCCAGCATTGAGGGCAGAGTGAAGAACAGGTTTGTGAAAATTCCAACCTGTTTAACTGTATAGTCACGGGCGAAGAGAGTTAATGTCAGTCCATTCTGGTGGAATGACATCCAGAAGAAGATAACCACAACAAATACCAGTATAAGAGCTGAAATTCTTGCCCTTTCTTCTTTCCTTGAGGACATGAAGATCCATGTGACAAAACCGGCAAAAAGTCCAAATGCGAAGCCTGCCGCCCAGCCGACCTGTTTGATGAAATGAAGTCCGAAAGCCGTAACGCCTATGGCTGCCAGGGCTGCAATAATGGGCAAAGGCTGAAAGTCAACCCTTTCAGCAGATATCGTTGCAGTCTTAACCTCCTTGTTGGGCAGAAGTTTATTGAAGATGATATATACGAGCATCGAAATAACCATACCTACAGCAGCAATTCCAAATGCATAATTGTATCCTTTTGAGAAAACTTCCAGATACTGGTTCGAAAATGCAGCCAGGTCGGTCACCGGACCAGAAAGGCTTACCTTGTCGGCAAGCTGCTGAAGAACTGATGGATCTGCAAGAGTTCCGTTATTGAACTGGTGACAAAGCGAAGGGAGGGATCCGTCATGGGCAAAACCGTTAACTTTAAGCCACCAGTTTCTCATTCCGTTGGCCGCGAAGGGAGCAAAAAACGCTCCCACGTTTATACCCATATAGAATATCATAAAGGCTGTATCCCTTAGTTTTGAGTATTTCGGATCATCATACATCTGTCCGACAACAGCCTGCAGGTTACCCTTGAAAAGCCCATTTCCGAGAGCAATCGTCATCAGGCCTATTACGGTGACTGTCAGTGTCATACCCGGAACCGCCATGATAACATAACCTGCAAACATTATGAAAATACCTGCCAGGATGACAAGTTTATATTTCTTGGTCGAATCGGCCAGAATTCCTCCTAAAAGGGCAAGAGCATAAATACTGAAATAAAACCAGCTGTAAATGCCTCCTGCCTTTTCAGCAGAAAGTCCGTATTTGGCCTGCAGGAAAAGGACGAGAATGGCCATCATTGTGTAAAAGCCAAACCTTTCACCCATATTTGAAAAGAAGGCTACAAATAGTCCTTTGGGATGGTTCTTTAACATAATAGTATTATTTTGTTTATATTAGATACAGTTGCTTAATGCTTACTTTAATCTCAAAACCGGGGTTGATAACAATCCCGGTCCGGACGGAAACAAATATATCAATCTTTTTTTATTAATGAGCAAGAGTTTAAATTTGTATCATAATGACTTTTATCACTATGAAAATTTTCAGGTGCGGGCAAATACGTGAAATCGACCAATATACCATAATTAATGAACCCATTGCATCAGCAGATCTGATGGAAAGGGCTGCCGGGAAGATATTTGAATGGTTCAACGCGAGATTTTCCACCGGCTCACGTGTACTTGTTTTTTCGGGGCCCGGAAATAATGGCGGCGACGGTATTGCGCTTTCAAGGATGCTGGCATGTGCTGGATATGATGTGTCAGTATTTTTTACAGGTAGCGGTATGGAAACATCTGCCGACTGGATACATAACAGAAAGAGACTGGCCGCAGAAACAAAAGTGCCTTTTATTACGGTTGACAATGAGAACCGGATACCGGAGATTGCCCCCGATGATATAGTTATAGATGCTATTTTCGGATCAGGATTAACCCGCAGGATCACAGGTCTTCCCGCCGGAATAATCAGAAAAATAAACAGTTCGGGAGCCATAGTTGTGTCTGTCGACATGCCGTCCGGCCTGTTCGGCGAAGATAACGGCGCTAACGATCCTGATACTATTATTCAGGCGTCATATACCCTGTCTTTCCAGTTTCCCAAGCTGTCATTCCTTTTTCCGGAGAACGAGCAATTCACAGGTGTATGGGAAGTGCTTTCCATAGGACTCCATCCGGAAATTATCGGTAAAACATTTACGCCATTCACACTTACTGATAGTTATCTGGTAAAGACTTTTCTTAAAAAACGTAAAAAATTCGTTCACAAAGGCAATTTTGGTCACGGTTTGCTGGCCGGAGGATCATATGGAAAAATGGGCGCCGTTGTGCTCGGGGCGCGTGCAGCCTTGCGATCCGGAATCGGGCTGCTGACCTGCCACATCCCTTCCTCGGGTAACACCATACTCCAGACTACTGTGCCGGAGGCAATGACTTTACCAGGTATTTCAGAAAAGATAATCACGGATATACCGGATACTGAGAGCTTTACAGCTGTAGCTGTAGGTCCCGGAATGAGCGTCGGAAAAGAAACAGCCAGGGCGCTGCGACAATTTCTGGGGAAAATCCGGAAACCTCTTGTGATTGATGCTGACGCGCTTAATATATTATCAGCCGAAAGGGATTTGATTGAAATGATTCCGCCGCTTACAATACTCACTCCGCATCCCGGAGAATTCAGCCGCCTGGCAGGGGAAACAAGCGACGGATATCAGCGTCTGATTCGACAGGCAGAGTTTTCTGCCAGACATAACTGCATTGTAGTACTTAAAGGTGCCTCTACCTCGGTAAGCGACCCTCAGGGGAATATCTGGTTCAACCCCACAGGTAATCCCGGAATGGCTACTGCAGGAAGCGGCGATACACTCACCGGAGTTATACTTTCCCTGCTTGCCCAGGGCTACGAACCACTGAAGGCAGCAATTGCCGGAGTGTATATTCACGGTCTGGCAGGAGATTTTGCATGTTCAGACAGGTCGGAGGAGGCTCTTGTTGCTTCAGATATAAGCGACTGCCTGGGTGAAGCATTTAAGAGAATAAGAAGCTGTTAATTACGTTTTATTGTTATATTAAGCGCAAATTATTTTTACTAATATTTATTTATGATGAAAGTATTTCAGAAAATATTCTTTTTTATTCTTATTACCGGAATTGCAGGTTCATGTGCGCTGACAAAGAAAACCACAGCCCCTCAGCTTACAGTAAGGCATCTTAATGAAAGTGAAGGGCTCACGGAAGGAAGTGTTGTGTATTCACTTCCCATGAGCGTTATCACCATAAGGATAGAAACAGAAAAAGAGTCAGCGCTCCCTGGTCCCTATTCTGGTTATGCCGGCGAATTGCTGGGTCTTGAAGATGTTATAACCAAGAAAAGTGAAAAATGGAGAATCAGCGGAGTTTCGATCGTTTCGCATGAGGAGGCCGATCCTTCCGAATTCTATGTAATCGAGACAGCCGGAATGCTTCGGACAAATGAACTGGCTCTGCGTCGTGAGGGACTCATTCTCGATCTGAACCCGGGCTCTGTTAGTGAAAAAACTATACTCTCATCTCCGGGCGCGGAATATAATGACCAGTTCCGCTCCTATGACCTGGGATCGGATGAATACTATATCACGATAACTGATACTGCATATCGCAGACTGACAATGGATTCACAATTTGTGAGGGTCCCCTATATTGTCGAAAAAAAGAGGAAGCTGTCTGAAGCAGAGCTCGCGGAGAGAGCAGCCAGACGACTGATGGATATCCGGGAAGGCAAGATTCTTATTCTCACCGGTGAAGCCAATGTGTTCCCACAGAATGAAGCCGCCATTGAAGAAATGAACAGGATGGAAAAAGATTATCTTGAACTTTTTACCGGGAAACGTGTGAGGGAGAAAAGGACTTTTACATATCAATTTATTCCCGGACCGGAACATTCAGGAAAAAGGACTCCGCTGATAAAGTTCAGTGATTCGGCAGGTCCGGCAGATCCGTCGTCAGAGGAAGGACAAACCGTGTATATTGAGATAATCCCTGAGAGAAAGACCAAAGATCTTGTAGTGGTATCCCGTCAGACATCCCTGACAGAACCTGACCCGGTAGAAAAACTGTTCTACCGCATACCTGATATTGCAATGGTAAAAATCGTAACAGAGGACCTGACTTTGGCTACTTCCCGGAAAATGATCTACCAGCTTGGACAGATCATTCAGCTTCCGGGAAACTTTGTTGTCGGGAAATGATAATTCCTATCTGATCCTGCTTGCAAAACCCTTCTGGAAATCATCCCAGCTTTTTGTCTTGTAGGTATTGTCGGCAAAATAACTGAGTAGCATTTCCATTTCATTGGCCTGCTTGAAGCCCGGCAGAGGAGCAATTTCAAACTGGCCATTGTCATTCAGGAGCATGAATATTACGGTAGGATATGACATCTGACCGTTCATAAGCGCTACTGCAAGCTGATGTGCATTGCCGTAACTCCCGTCGTTGATGAATTCCTTGCCAAGAAAAGTGATTTTCTGTTTGGTCTCTGCATCAAACTTTACCGGGTAGTATTTGGTATTCAACAGTTCGGCAATAACGGAATTGCTGAATGTCTCGTTGTCCATTTTCTTACACCATCCGCACCAGTCGGTGTAAGCATCGATAAAAAGAGGCCTTGGTGACTTATTTAGAAGAGCTTCCGCTTCCTGAAGAGAATACCACTTTACCTTAGCATTCTGGGAAGATGAAGGCAGAGTTGTCAGTATAAAGGATATAAGTATGATTGCCCGTATCATATTCTTGATTTTATTTTGATTATCAAATTTCATGCTAATTAACTTGAAAATTCTGTTATAATTATAAGAATCCAATATGTTTCGCATATATAACACACTTTTCCGGAATTGGTTCAATATCGCTTATAATGTCAGAAATTTTAATTAATTATTTTTTTACATTTACAGACAAAACCTAAACTTGCTCAAAATGAATAACGAAAAGAAGACTCTGCGCGACTCTTACGCCCTTAGGTGGTTTGTACTTATTCTTGTCAGTTCCCTTATGTTCGGAACCTACTGGTTCCAGGATTTCTTTTCAGGCCTCAAGGGCCTAATGGAATCGGAAATGGGTTTCACAAGTGAGGAATTCGGAAGGATAATAGGACTGACAACCATTGCGAATATGTTCGGGATGATCATTGTGGGAGGTATCATACTCGACAAATGGGGAATAAGGCTTGCCGGACTTGTATTTGGAGGACTAGCCGCTGTTGGTGGGGCGATAACCGCACTGGCTTCAGCCGGATTCTTCGGGGAAGACCATCGTACAGTCCTTACAATGATGATAATAGGCAGGATCATGTTCGGATCAGGTCTGGAAATAACCTGTGTAGTTGTAACCAAGACAACTGTGAAATGGTTCAAAGGTTATGAACTTGCGCTGGCACTGGCGATCAACATTGGTTTCGGCCGCCTTGGCTCCGCGCTGGGAATTGCTGTTTCTCCAGATATTGCAAACGGGTTTGTTTCCCCTGCAGTTAACTTTGCAGCTACACTGATGGGACTGGCTCTGATACTTTTCTTTATTTACACTTTCTTCGACCGCAGGCTTGATACACAAAGAGCACAAGCTGCTCCTGCCGGAGCTCCGGAAGAAGAGTTCAGGTTCAATGATCTGGTGAAACTCGCCACAAATCCCTCATTTTTATATATTGCGTTGCTGTGTGTTGCATTTTATGCTGCTGTCTTTCCATTTATCCAGTATGCACCTGATATGCTGGTAAACAAGTTTAACTTCAGCTATATTCTACCCGATGATCCGAACAGTAACATCATCCTTTTCGGAAGCAAGGCAATAGGAAATTCAAGTGTTTTTGTAGTCCTTTTTATTTTCGGACTAGCATTTTCGATGGTGCCTTCAAACATAAAAACAAGAGCCAATAAAAACATTTCAATGCTGATCATTTTATTTTTATTTCTGATATTCATCTGGCTTCTGAAGGACACATTCAGGCTCTGGTTTACAAACGGGCCTAAAACGGCATCACTGATACCACTTGGAACAATTTTGTTCACACCAATATTTGGTAATTTTGTTGATAAGAAAGGCTATGGCGCTTCGTTAATGATACTGGGATCACTCCTTCTTATTTTCGCTCACCTGGCACTCTCTCTCTTCAGTATTAAAATACTTGCCTATATGGGGCTACTGAGCCTTGGTATAGCTTTTTCCCTTGTTCCTGCTGCCATGTGGCCTTCCGTGGCAAAGATTGTCCCTGAGAACCGGCTGGGAACAGCCTATGCTTCGATGTTTACAGTGCAGAACTGGGGCCTGGGACTCTTTTTCTGGGGCATTGGAGCCCTGCTCGACCTTGCAAACAGGAAAAATCTTGAAGCTATCCGGGCAGGAGAAATGAACTATGATTATACTATCCCTATTTTTATTCTGGTAATATGCGGAGTCGTTTCAATATTTCTTGCCTATAAACTAAAACAGGCTGATAAACGACAGGGTTATGGTCTGGAACTTCCATCAGGTCAGAAACCGGAGTAAAATAATGCAGCTGATTATAATCACCGGTAACAATTCGAAATAATATGGGAACTAACGAATTTGAAAAATCCAAAGTATTCAGTTTCAGCGATTCGGTGGAATATTCCGGAGGTGGTATACTGAGTAAGACAGTGCTAAAAAAAGCAAGTGGAAATATTACCCTTTTCTCTTTTGCGAAGGGAGAAGCACTAAGTGAACACACAGCCCCCTTTGATGCTATGATACAGGTTGTTGACGGCAGGGCTGAGGTTATTATCGGAGGGAAATCACATATTCTTGAAGCAGGTCAGAATATCATTATGCCTGCCAATATACCTCATTCGGTCAATGCGGCAGAATCATTCAAGATGGTTCTTACCATGATTAAGAGCGAATAAAGGGCTGCTCCTTTACGCCATCTTTATTAATATGGATTTGATGGTGTCAGCCACATCCTCTTCCTCGTCGACTACTCTTTCGAGGATTTCAAGTATCTTATTGTTTTTGAGCAACTCGGCAGCATTAGTTTCTTTTTCAAAAAGTTCTGATACAGCTACAAAATAATAATCATCTGCCCTGTGTTCAATTTCCTTAACCTTGTTACAGGCCTGAGTAATCTCTTTCCTGTAGGCTGCTGCGTCATTGAGAAAATGTATACCTGTACTCACTTCGACCGCAGCTTCCCAGATCATCGACGACATTTCTTTGTATACCGGAAGAAGTTTTTTAGGTTTGTACAGACAGATCCTGCGTGCAACTCCATTGATGGAATCGACCACGTCGTCGATGTTTGACGACAATTCATGAATATCCTCCCTGTCGAAGGGTGTTATAAACGATTTGTTCAGCTGGAAATATGCCTTGTCGGTTATTACATCTCCCTGGTGTTCCAGTTCCTTTATCTCCCTGTGCATCCTTTCGTGTTCCTCAGGATCGGGGGTGTGAAGCATTTTGTCCAGCATTTCGGCGGCTTTTACCAGATTTGCTGCTGCCTCCTCGAAAAGAGGGTAGAATGAATGATCCTTAGGGACGAAAAATTTCAGAATCTTATCTATGTTCATTGATTTATTTTGTGCATTTGGTTAAATGTTATTTACGCTGCTAAGGATAAGGTATATTAATCCACCTATAATTCCGGATACAGGTATTGTAAGTATCCAGGCCCAGAATATTTTTCTCGTCACTCCCCATTTCACTGAAGAGAGTCCCTTTAAGGCTCCCACACCCATAATTGAACCGGTTATGGTATGTGTTGTGCTTACAGGTATTCCGAGGTGTGTGGCAAAGAAGAGTGTCGCAGCACCTGCGGTTTCAGAACAGAATCCCTCAAAAGGCCGTAGTTTTGTAATCCTCTGACCCATTGTCTTCACTATCCTCCATCCTCCGAAAAGAGTTCCCAGTGCAATAGCCGAATAACATGAAAGAACTACCCATGTCGGAGGTTGAGAGGCATCCTGATCGACGAGACCTGAGATAATCATTGCCACCCAGATAATACCCATAGATTTCTGGGCATCATTTCCTCCATGGCCCAGGCTGAATGCCGATGCTGAAAGAAGCTGAAGCCGCCTGAAAAATTTATCGGCCCTGAAAGGAGGGACTCTTCTGAAAATCCACATTACAAGTGCTGATATCAGAAAAGAAACAACAAATCCCAGCAATGGTGCAATGAAAATAAAAACAACAATTTTGATCACACCTCCGAAAATAACGGCTCCGATACCTGATTTTGCAATAGCAGCTCCAACCAGACCTCCCACAAGTGTATGACTGGAACTGGATGGAAGTCCCCACCACCATGTTAACAGGTTCCAGACTATTGCTGCAACCAGAGCTGCACCAATTACATTGAGATTGATAACCTCTGTTTCGACTACACCTTTCCCAATCGTTGAAGCCACTTTCAGATGGAAGATGAAATATGCAAGGAAATTAAAAAATGCCGCCATGGAAACAGCGGCAATAGGAGATAGTACCTTGGTAGATACCACGCATGCAATGGAATTCGCCGAGTCGTGAAATCCGTTTATAAAATCAAATAACAGAACGAGGACAATAATCAGGGTAAGGAATGTCATTCTTCTTTGAAAAAAACAAATGTAAAGAAAAAACAGAAATTATACTGTTGAAATTAATTTGAAGAAATTTTAACAGTAACAGACTCTTTTGAACTCTCAATAATGAAATCGCGGTGAGATTTTACCAGATTAACGGTAAAAAGGAGAAGATTCTTTGTTTCTGACAGTATGTTAAGATACATCATGGTATTCCTTGTTCCCACCATTTCTGATTTTATGTATTTGATATGCCTTTTTTTCATTTTTGCAAGCATTTCCAGCAGCTTTCTCTGTTCTTCTATCATCTTATCCAGTTCCCCGTAACTGTGATTGCGGATAAGTACAAGAACCTCAATATAAAAGGCATTAACGGAACTGTTGAGATCATGCAGATCCTTTACCTGTTCCTTAATGAGGGGCGGGTGGTTATTGTCGACATACTCAAAGATACTTCCGGCGATATAGTTAAGACAGTGAGCAATCTCTCTTAAATAATCGAGGATTTGCACGTAGTAATGTCCGCTTTCAACCGAACCCTCCTCAAGTTTCCTCAGTGTAGGGTAAAGATTGTATTTGAGTTCCTTGGCATTCTGATTAAGTACTTCGATCTTATTGATGGTCTTTTTCATTTTTCTTCTGTCTTCACGTATCAGATTAAGTAGTGACGCGAAGTACAGGTCGGGTATGGAGCTGACAAATTTTCTGAGCGATATATCGCATTTAGCCAGGATGTTTTCTCCGTTCAATGTTTCCTTGTCGTCGAAGTCATCTTTTCCTGCTTGTTTTTTTATACGGTTGCGGTGGATGAAGGTGCTTCTGATAACAAAGAAAATTGCTGTACCAAGAGCCAGAAAAGTAGCGACGAGTCCGCCCCAGTGAATGAAAACCGCCACGAGGAATGAAGCGGTGAAGGCAATTACAGCAGTGAGGAACCACCCCCCGATAACGCTGAAAACGCCTGTTATCCTGAAAACCGCACTCTCACGTCCCCATGCCCTGTCGGAAAGAGATGTTCCCATTGCTACCATAAAGGTCACATATGTTGTTGAAAGCGGAAGCTTGAGCGAAGTGGCTATGGCTATCAGAATACTTGCAACGAACATGTTTACTGAGGCTCTTAGCTGATCGAATGAGGAGCTGTCTTTCTTATTCTTTTTCTTTTTGCGGAAGATGTCAGGATTGAACCTGCTTTCAATGAATTTCACAACACTGTCGGGCAGGATTCTGTCAAAAAATTTGGAGGCACCTATACTTCCTCTCACCACTTCTCTCGACAGCCTGGAAGAGTTGAATCGCTCTGCCCCTTCATCCTGTCTGGCCAGGCTGATCTCAGTCTGGGATACCGTTCTTGATTTTTTCGAAAAGAAGAGAGTGGCAACCATTATCAGTCCGGCAGTTAACAGAAAAAGGGTAGGAGTTTTAACTGGAGAGTCAAGTGCACCCATTGTAAATGTGTCAGGATTAAATGCCGGTTCTGCAATTGCCATCCTGAAAGATTCAAAACCTGCAAGCGGCACACCGATGAAGTTAACAAGGTCGTTGCCGGCAAAAGCCATGGCAAGTGAAAAGGTTCCAACAAGCACAATGATCCTCAGAATATTAACCCTGAAAAAGGAAATCAGGATCTGGAAAATAATTACAATGGCTATAAATGAGTAAATCAGCAGTTTTACAGTGTTTTCATGAAACCAGGCAAGGGTTTCCTCCGTCATAAATGAAGCACCTTTGGCTCCTTTCACCAGCATAAAATATATGATAGCCGTAATTGCCAGACCGCCCCACAGAGCACCAAAATATTTCATGTACTTCTCAAAGTTAAACGAGAATATAAGCCTGGTGAAGAACTGAACTATCATCCCGAATGTGAAAGCCATAACTACCGACAAAAGTATTCCGGCAATTATTGCAAGAGCTTTCGCCGAGTTTATGTACGAACCAAGATCCGAAAGAGTGTCGGTGGAATTGAAAATTTTTATCAGCGACACGGCAACTGCTGCCCCAAGTAGTTCAAACACAATCGAAACAGTTGTTGAAGTCGGGAATCCGAAAGTATTAAAGGTGTCGAGCAGGATCACATCCGTAATCATCACTGCCAGGAATATCACCATGATCTCGGCGAAAAAGAACTGGCCCGGGTGAAAAATTCCTGACCTGGCTATTTCCATCATCCCGCTTGAGAATGTCGCACCTACAATAACCCCCAGTCCTGCAATGCTCAGAATCACTTTCATGGGAGCCACCTTCGATCCGATTGCCGAATTGAGAAAGTTGGCAGCATCATTTGAGATCCCGACAATAAGATCGGAAATTGCCAGGATAAAGAGAATAACTACAAAAATCAGGTATACATTCACGTCAGATCATTCTGTTTGGTTATCACCCTGCTTTTCCTGTAAGGGGATTATTTCTTTTTATTTTTTAGCAGTACCTTATATAGTAGCACTATAAATAAAATGTTTCGCAGTTTCAAAGCCGCTGTGAAATTAGTACTTTCACTTCAGCACGAAAATATTAAAATGTTAAGATTTTGTTACAATTTATAAAGTCAAATGTAAATACACTAAAGCAGACTAATTTAACCAAAAATTCTTTTTTACCGAAAATATTGTTATTTTTAGAAATCTTATTGTTGAATTTAAATCTATTGTAAATGACTGATATAAGGAATCTTGAACCGAAGGACCTCTGGGGTTATTTCTATGGTATAACACGTATTCCCCGTCCTTCAAAAAAAGAAAAGAGCATTGTCGAATTCATGGTGAAATTCGGCAAAGACCATAATCTTGATACTGTCGTCGACAAAGTCGGCAATGTAGTTATCCGTAAGCCTGCCACAAAAGGCATGGAAAAACGTCAGGGAGTCATCCTTCAGACACATCTCGACATGGTTCCCCAGAAAAACAACGACAAAAAGCATGACTTTGAAAAGGACCCTATCGAAACTGTCATTGATGGTGAATGGGTAAAGGCAAATGGCACAACACTGGGATCAGATAACGGTATCGGTGTTGCAGCAACGATGGCAATACTGGCCTCTAAGAGTGTTAAACACGGTCCCCTTGAAGCACTCTTTACTGTTGACGAGGAAACAGGTATGACTGGTGCATTCGGACTTAAAAAAGGTTTGCTCAAAGGTGATATACTGATGAATCTCGATTCAGAAGATGAAAATGAGATTTGTGTCGGCTGCGCAGGAGGTATAGATGTAAGCGCCACAAAAAAATACACGGAAGAGAAGACTCCGGCTCGGATGACTCCATACAACATTATTGTCAAGGGGCTTAAGGGAGGACATTCAGGCGTTGATATTGCCATGGGAAGAGCAAATTCCAACAAGCTGCTTTTCCGCTTCCTGATGCAGGCAGAGGCAGATTTCGGATTACGCGTCGCAGAAGCAGCCGGAGGAAACCTGCGTAACGCCATACCACGTGAATCACATGCAGTGGTTCTTGTCCCCGCAGCAAAGGAAAAAGATTTTGAGAAATTTGTTAAGGGATATCAGAAGATGTACAGGGCTGAATTTGCCGAAACTGAACCCGATCTGTCCTTTTCATGCAAAAAATGCGGGAAACCTGCGAAAGTTATTTCAAAAGCCGAGCAGTACGGCATAATACGATCGGTATACGTATGTCCAAATGGAGTACAGAGGATGAGCCAGGCTATGCCCGGACTGGTTGAAACATCAAATAATATGGCCATCGTCAAAGTAGCTGAAGGAAATTTCCAGGTGCATAATCTCTGCCGCAGTTCAGTTGATACAGCTAAAGAGGCCACTGCATGGAAGATTGCAGCCGCTTTCCATCTTATAGGTGCAAAAATTTCAATGTCGGGAGGTTACCCGGGGTGGAAACCCAACATGGCTTCCCCTGCCCTTAAGACACTGAGCGGCGTATATAAGAAGTTGTTTGGTGTCGACCCTGAAGTTAAAGCCATTCATGCCGGTCTGGAATGTGCCATTATCGGAGGCGTTTATCCTAATCTTGATATGATCTCATTCGGACCGACAATCAAATATCCTCATTCACCTGACGAAAAAGTGAATATTGCTTCCGTTAAGAAGTTCTACTACTTTTTATGCCAGAGCCTGAGCCAGGTTCCGCTGAAATGACTTGCGCATACTGAATATGTAAACAGGATTTCCGGGAGAAGGAAAAAAGGTCTTCAGGCAGCCAGGACCTTTTAAGGTACACGTATCAGATTATATTATTTTACTTTTATCTCCGCCAGAACATCATCCTTCATAACGTTAGTGTTGGGCCTGGCGGAGATCTTTATTACAGTGCCATTGACAGGAGATTGTATCTCATTCTGCATTTTCATAGCCTCAAGGATGACCACCGGCTCTCCTCTCAGAACGGATGCTCCTTCTCTTACGAGTACATCGATGATCTTCCCGGGCATCGGAGCCTTGACAGTCTCCTGTCCGCTTCTGCCTTTGACTGAATCGATAACCTTCATTCTCTTCATCGAAAAAGGTGTTTCAACAGTAAAGGTGTAACTGATGTCATTAAATAGAATCTCATACCTGTTCTGCCTCGATCTGACTATTTCAACAGGATATTTGCGGTTCTTCCATAAAATGTAGGTGCCAAACTTTTCATCAGATTTAAGCTGTACAGGATAATCCCTTTTACCTATTCTGATACTGCTTTTCAGGGGAAGATTAAAAACAAATTTTTTCTTCTCCGATGAAAGGGTATATAGTTTATTTATTTTCAACCTGTCGTTCATGCTGGTAATGATTAAAACTGTGTGATCCTTTTGTTCAGAAGCCATGGGCTCATTTCTTCTTTCATACCATCATCTGAGCCTGTATTCTTCTCCTGCAGGTTCTCTTCCACAAATAGCTTTGTAGTAAGCCAGGCAGCTAGCATCTCCTCATATTCACTGTTGTAATAATACCTGTCGAGATCTTTTTCTATGAATGCTGTGGTGAAGGAACCTTCCTGAAACTTCTGATTACGCACCAGCAGCCTGAAAAAGGGCAGGGTCGTCTTTGTTCCCTTTATCCACACCTTGTCGAGGGCCATCTTACAGTTCTTAATGGCTTCCTTACGGTCTTTGCCGCTTACAATAAGTTTGGCTATCAGTGAGTCGTAGCTAGATACGATGCTTGATCCTTCCTGTATTCCGGTATCTATTCTGACGTATTTGTCGGAAGGAAGGTTTAACTTTTCAATTTTTCCCGGATCGGGAGCAAATCCCGCCTGAACATCTTCTGCATTAATGCGGCATTCAATAGCCCAGCCTTTGAGCTTAACATCATCCTGCCTGATAACCAGTTCTTCACCATTTGCTATTTTTATCTGCTGTTCAATAAGGTCTATACCTGTAATAACTTCAGTAACAGGATGTTCAACCTGAATTCGGGTGTTCATTTCCATAAAGTAGAAATTCCTGTCTGAATCGAGAAGAAACTCCACCGTGCCGGCCGAAAAGTAATCAACAGCCTTTGCGATCCTGACAGCCATTTGTCCCATTTTTTTCCTCAGTAGTTTATCAAGTGCACAGGAGGGCGCCTCTTCCAGCAGTTTCTGATGCTTTCTCTGAATAGAACACTCACGTTCTCCGAGGTGTATTATGTTTCCATGTTTGTCGCCAAGTATCTGGAATTCTATATGCTTCGGATTCTCAATGTATTTCTCGATGAAAACTGAAGGATCGTTGAACGCTTTTTCCGCTTCCTTGCTTGCTATGGTGAACATTTTCTCCATCTCTTCAGCCTTGCGCACAATCCTCATTCCACGGCCTCCTCCTCCCGAAGCAGCCTTGATAATTACAGGATAGCCGATTTTTTCTGCAATTGATACTGCCTCCTCCGAATTTGCAATATTACCTTCGCTTCCTGTTGCCATTGGTATGCCGCTTCTGAGTGCAAGTTTTCTGGCAATGGTTTTGTTTCCCATCTTATAGATCGCATCAGGAGAGGGACCTATGAAAATGATGCCGTTATCGAGACATTTCTGGGCAAAATAAGCATTTTCAGCAAGGAATCCGTAACCCGGATGAAGGGCATCGGATGATGTCTGAAGAGCTATTGAGATGAGTTTTTCAATATCGAGGAACACAGGGATTTCTGATTCCGACTCTGTATTGTCGAAGATTTCGTCGGCATGCGAAAGATACATGGCATTAGGTTCGGCTGAAGTACGTACGGCTACAGTCAGTATTTTCAGTTTCCTGGCTGTTTTCATTATCCTGATTGCGATTTCTCCCCTGTTGGCTATCAGAATTTTTTTGATCTTCATTTTCTCCATATATCTATCGGTCACATCCGGTTTAAAAAATATTCAGCCTGTATCAGGCAACTGAATCCTTTGGGGATTGAGTTGTCCTACAATGGAATGTTTCCATGTTTACGTGATGGTACCTTTACCCATTTGTTGCTTAGTGCGTTGAATGCTGATAAAATCTTCCTGCGTGTTACCGCCGGGTCGATTACTTCATCTATATATCCAAGTTCGTCAGCGATGAAAGGATTTGCGATCCTGTCACGGTATTTTTTGACCAGTTCCTTTTTAAGTTCAGCAGGATTTTTCGCTTCGGCAAGTTCTTTCCGGTAAAGTATCGCAACGGCTCCGTCGGGACCCATAACAGCAATCTCTGCTGTGGGCCATGCAAAGCTGAAATCGCCTCCCAGGCTTTTGCTGTTCATGACGATAAAAGCTCCACCGTATGCTTTGCGCAAAATGACGGTTATCCTTGGAACGGTAGCTTCGCTGTAGGCAAAGAGCAATTTTGCTCCGTGCCTTATTATCCCTGAATGTTCCTGGTCGGCGCCCGGCAGAAAACCTGGTACATCCTCAAGAGTGAGGATAGGGATGTTGAATGAATCACAGAACCTGATAAAACGTGCTCCCTTTGTGGAAGAATCAATGTCAAGCACGCCTGCCAGTACCTTTGGCTGATTGGCCACAATTCCGATAGTTTTTCCCCTGAGTCTTGCGAAACCTGTAACCAGGTTGGGAGCGAAAAGCTCTGCCGTTTCAAAGAAACTGTTTTTGTCGGCAATAAGATTTATTACATCCTTGACGTCGTAGGCTTTATTGGGATCATCCGGGACAATATCGCGCAGCTTTTCATTTACATCAGGAGTTGAATCATCGACAGGCAGGGCAGGAGGGTTCTCAACGTTATTTGAAGGAAGATATGCAAGGAATTTTTTCAGGGCCATTATTGTGTTTTCCTCGTCATCGTAAATCATGTGGGCCACACCGCTTTTACGAGCGTGGACTTCAGCGCCGCCAAGGTTGTCGGATGTCACGTCTTCATTCAACACTTCTTTCACAACATTAGGGCCGGTGACGAACATATAGCTTGTGTGATTGACCATGAAGACAAAGTCGGTCAGTGCCGGTGAGTATACTGCTCCTCCCGCAGCCGGTCCCATAATGACCGATATCTGAGGAATGATTCCTGAGGAACTTATTATATTATGAAATATCGACGCGTAACCGCTAAGGCTTGCCACTCCTTCCTGTATCCGGGCTCCCCCCGAATCCATCATCCCGATAATGGGTGATCCCATCTTGAGGGCCATTTCCTGTATCTTGGCAATTTTTTTTGCATGTACGAATCCAAGTGATCCTCCCATTATTGTAAAATCCTGGGCATATGCAAAAACGAGTCTTCCGTTAATTTTGCCGTGACCAACAATGACGCCGTCTCCATAGGTCCTTTCAACCTTGCCGAATTCTATAGGATTGGATGCCGGGGTCACAAATGCATCTATTTCCTCAAAGGTTCCGGGATCGAATAACAGACTGATACGTTCCTGGGCAGTAAGTTTTCCCTTGGAATGCTGCTTTTCTGCCTGTTTAGCGCTGTATTGTTTTTCGAGCGCTGTCTTGCGTTCCAGAAAAGCCTTATAACTTTTTCCCGAGAGATCCATACCCTTTTCTATTTTGAGATTTAAACGACCGGCAGCTCATGTTATTTACTGACAGTAAATTTCCTCATTTTTCGGGTTCAAAATTAGCTATTCTCAGAATAAATGCAAATAAAAATTCGACCGGCAGTAATACCCCTGATACTAATAGCTTATGTTTTAGCTATTTAATAAACAGATAATGTTCGACTGTCCTGAATTCAACGGGAAAGAATAACCCTTATTATTTCCTGCATCTGATGGTACTGTTCATTCATGCTCTCTACCAGACGCAGCTGGGCTCTGGCCCTCTGCAGATTATGGTGTTCATGGTGAATCTTGAAATAATTGTCTCCGTCAATATAGTCGGTAAGGAAACGAACTGCGATGGTATAGGTGATAAGAAGGGGTGAAAAGGCAAGGTATTCTTTTTCAGTTTCGTTTAGGGTATCCCTGGTTTCGGAAAGGTAGCCTGATGCATAGGCTTCAAAAAGATTTATGTCCATTCCAACCTTTGAAAGGTCTTTTTCATCTTCCTGGGCCCTGTTGGCAGCAGTCCGTATCGCGTCGCCGAAATCGTAATGTACATATCCCGGCATAACGGTATCCAGATCTATTACACACAGGGCGCGGTCATTCTCATCAAGAAGTATATTGTTGAATTTTGTATCATTGTGAGTAATCCGTAAGGGTATCTTTCCAGCTCTTCCAAGCTTCAGAATGATCTTCATTGCTTCTTCAAGACTTAGAATTTTATCTGTTTCAGCCCTAACACCGGCTGCCCTTCCCACCCGGTCTCGTTTCATGGTTTCCTTAAGAGTCTCCAGCCGTTTTTCTATATCATGAAAAGCCGGTATAGTTTCATGTAAAGGCTTGCCCGGAAGATCCGCAAGCATAGCCTGAAAACGACCAATAGCCTTACCTCCTTCAAATGCTTTTCCGGCTGAATCGACCAGATTATATGAACGGTGCCGGGTTATGAATATGTACAGCCTCCAGTAGTTACCCTCCCCGTCATTAAGCCAGCTCATATTACCGGTCGTGGGGATAAGGGTAAGACACTCTCTTTTAATATCTGATCCGGGGATGCTTCTTAATTTATTCCTCAGGTGAAGAGTAACCCTTTCGATATTTTCCTGGAGACGTGGTATGTCTTTAAAAATTCTGCTATTAAGCTTTTGAAGGATAAAATCATCGGTTTCCCCGCCCTTTGTGAGTATCCTGTATGTATCATGAATGTGTCCGCTTCCGTACAATCCTCCCTCCAGGAATTCTGCACCGGTAACGAAATGACCGAATATCTTTTCAAGATCATGCTCCATTTTTCAGTCCGATCTTATAACCTCTGAAAGCGTAGAACATTATTACCAGGTAGCATGGCAGGCAAAGCCAGTATGCAGCCTGGGTTGAAAAAATATCAGCAAGCTTACCGTATAGAAGCGGTATAAGTGCACCTCCCGCAATTGCCATTATCAGAAGTGCCGATCCGGTCTTGGTGAATTTTCCGAGACTGTTCAGTGCCAGGGGCCACATTGCAGGCCATACCAGAGCGTTGGCAAATCCCATCAGTGCAACAAAAAGCACAGTGAGCGGGAGAACAAGCTCAAGAGGTTTAAAGGTCACAAGATCGACGAAGGGTATCGTAAACACCAGATTTGAGGGAACAAGTACTGCCCCCAGTGAAAAGATAACACCTAATATGGTGCATATCCGCAGAGCATTGCCCTGCCTTATATATCTGGGGATAAAGATTATTCCAAGCAGATATCCGAGTATCATTCCCAGCATGGTAAGAGATGTATAGTACTTCGCCGAACTCATAGGAATATCGAGTGATTGTCCGTACCTTATTATACTGTCGCCGGCAATGACTTCTACACCTACATAGAAGAAAAGAGCTATCACTCCAAGAATCAGGTGTGGAAACTGCCAGATAGCTGTCTTCTTAACATTTGCCTCACCAACAGTCTCATCTTCGGAATCCGTATCTACCTCCGGCAGGTGTGCGAACTTGAGAAGCAACCCGAGAAGCACCAGAATGACAGACATCACAATATAGGGCATTATCACCTTCTGAGCCATTTCGTCGAGAATGGCAGCTTTTGAAATTGCATCAGTTGCAGCGGCAAGCCTTTCCTCAAGAATGTGCTCATCTTTCATGATGATGCTTGCCAGAATTATTGGCGCTATGGCACCTGCAAATTTATTTGCAATGCCCATTATACTGATTCTTTTTGCAGCACTTTCCCTGGGTCCTATAATGGTAATATATGGATTGGATGCTGTCTGAAGAAGCGCCAGTCCCGTTCCCATAACGAACAAGCCCGTAAGAAACAACCAGAATGCCCTGCTCAGGGCTGCCGGGATGAAAATAAGAGAACCTGCCGCCATTATCCACAGCCCAACCGACATCCCGCTCTTGAATCCCGTTTTCTTTAGCACGGCAGAAGAGGGCAAAGCCATCACAAAATATGCAATATAAAAAGCGAATGTCACAAAATATGCCTGAAAATCATTCAGCTCGCATGCCGTTCTGAGGAACGGGATCAGTATCCCGTTAAGCCATGTGACAAATCCGAATATAAAGAAAAATATCCCGATAATGGTTATTGAAAAAATATAATCTTTCCTGTTAATACCATTTGCAGAGTTGTCGTTTGCCATAGTGTTTGTTCTTATCCGATTAATACTTCTGATAATTCATAACAAGTCGTATAGTCTTTCAAAACTACTCATTTAAGTGAATCCTGCAAACAATAATTCAATTTGTTTTTTTAGTTCAAAAGTTATAGAACTATTAAGTATTTAACTAAATTTGTATATATCTGAAACAGAAATCCGAAAATGCATGTCAGAAGATCAGGCCATACGCGATAAGGTTGAAGAGAAGGGAAAAGTGTTTGAAAAGTTCGGCCTTACACCGATGCAGGGGAGGATAGTAGCCTATTTTACCCTTGCCGACACTCCTGAAAAAACATTTGAGGAGGTTGTAACATTCTTTAATTCCAGCAAGAGCTCTGTAAGCAATTCACTGAACTACCTTCTGCAGTACAGGATCATTGATTACAGAACCTACGCGGCCAGGCGTAAGAGATATTTTTACCTGACCGATGGTTTTGTCAGGATATACATGGAGAAAGTCCTTAAAGATATACAGGAACTGAAAGATAACGCGATATCCACTGTGACTCTTCGCACACCCGGGTACCCCGAAGTAAGTGAAAGGATACTGAAATGGGTCGAAAATGCAAATATTCTCGAAGAGTCTCTTGTCAGAATCCTCTCTGAGATCAATGAAGAAAGCCTTTAACCTTGCCTGATTTTTCCCTTGATTTTGATCCCAGGTAACCTCCGTGGTGTCTTTTTGCGTATTCGGCTGCGTTAAATCCTATTTTCTCCATCATCAGAACAACAAGAGCATCGCCAATTACGGTGAAAACAGTAGTGGAAGTAGTGGGAGTGAGGCCCAGGGGACATACCTCTTCCGGTCCTCCGGTAAGAATATGACATTCAGCTCTCTGTGTAAGTTCTCCGGCAGGGTTCCCGGTCAGGACTATTACCGGGATCGATGGAAAAAGATCATTTTTCAGGTCGATGAGCTCAGTTATTTCTCTTGTCTTGCCCGAGTTTGAGACTGCCAGGAGAACATCGTTTTCCTGAAGTATTCCAAGGTCTCCATGCTGAGCTTCGCTGGGATGAAGGAAAACAGCAGGGGTGCCTGTCGAGCTGAAGGTCGTTGCCATATTGTTTGCTATCTCTCCTGCTTTTCCCATACCTGATGTAACAAGCTTGCCCTTAAGAAGGTGAACATGTTTGTGGATTATCTCAACAGCCTTTTCAAAATTCCCGTTAACAGGTATATTCCTGATAGCTTCGGCTTCAGCCTCAAATATCTTCCTGATTCGTTCCTTCATTTCATTTATGTTAATTTCTCCTCCGGCACCTTATCACCATCGTGGCACAAAATAATTATTTTAAATATGCATCATAACGTTTTAAGAATATCGCTGAGCAGCATGTCGAAATCTATCGTTCCCCGCGGGGAATAACCCAAAACGACAACTATCATTTCCTTTGAAGGCATAATGAATATCCTCTGGCCGTCATGTCCGACACACATGAATATATCTTCCGGTGCTGACGGAACCTCTCCGGTGCCATGGAGCCAGAACAATGATCCGTATTCTCCGTTGCTGGCAGGTACCGGTTCGCGCGTGTATGCCACCCAGCCTTCCGGAAGTATCCTCTCTCCGTTGAAGATGCCATCCTGCTGATAAAGAAGTGCAAACCTGGCATAGTCGCGTGCTGTGGCATAAAGGTAAGATGACCCTATAAGGGTTCCTGAAGGATCTGTTTCAAAAACGGCTTCTGTGATACCGATCCTGTAGAAAAGCCTGAGATGAGGAAAAGTGTAGTACAGGGAATCGTTCCCGAAGTGTTCCCTGATGATATAACTAACGACATTGGAGCTGCCCGAGGAATATGACCAGAAAGTGCCTGCGGGGTGTTCCGCTTTTCTGCTTCTTACATATCCGGCCATATCGTTCCTGCAGAAAAGCATAATATTTACGTCTGACCTGCTTCCGTAATCCTCGTTCCATTCAAGTCCGCTCTGCATACGCATAAGATCGTTCAGGGTAATGTTCTTTCTCTCATCATTCATCCATTCTTCGATACCTGCAGGGGCATAGATATCCAGACCGTCTTCCTGCACAAGGACCCCTGTCATCGCATTCAATACACTTTTAGCCATCGACCAGCTCAGAAAACGGGTGTCTTTCGAGAACTGAGGCTTATAGGATTCAGCAACGGGAATGCCCCTGTGCAATACCATGAAAGCAAAAACATTTCCACCATAGCCATTTTCAACTATAACTTTTTTGCTTATAATATCAAGAGCATCTGTGTCAATGCCGGTAATGGTATCGGGGATCTGGTCACCCATTGGCCATTGAAGTGAATCTCTGCTGTATGGCGGAGGAGGCAGTTCCGGAAATTTGACTGCCCTGAGATCCTTTTCCTTACTCTTTCGTACAAGAGTGACACCCAGTTCCTCCCTGTCGATAGCGCGCGACCTTCCCCAAAGGAATCTGCTGGTTACGCTGCTGTCGCTGTAATCAACCTTGTTCCTCGTGAACTTTATAAACGAGAAATTCAGGTCAGTTGAATCGACTTCGTCAGGCATCCGTCCTGAAATAAATACAGCTGACCCCATGTTCTTTGCTGCGTATCCTGTGATAATGGGTAAAAGTGTGCTGAGGTATGCTGCCCCTGCCAGAAGAACTGCCACAAGTATTATCATAATGATTACCAGGGACTTTCTGCTCTTGGATTTTCCTGACGATACTGCCATTTTACACTAAAATTTAAACATTGCAAGATATAATTTATAAAGATATTATATTTATAACCTTTAACCATTTCGGTAGATGTTAAGAAATACTGCAGCAATAGGAGCCGACATAGGAAGACACAGTATCAGGATTGCAGTTGTCACTTATGGAGGTACATTAGTTGCTTTGAATTCCCACGATCTTCCCGAACATCAGACCACAGATCTTGTTATTTCCACGCTGACAGGGGCGATCAGCACCATCAGGAAAATGGTTGCAGAGCAGGGCATAAATCCTGTCAGTGTCGGTATCTCGGCAAAAGGATTTATTGACCACAGCAAAGGAGTAATTATTGGACCCGACCAGGGAATTAAAGGCTGGAAAAACATAACTCTGGCAAAACTTATCGGAAAGGCATCCGGACTTCCTGTATTTGTCGAAAATGACGCAAATCTCATGACAATTGCCGAGCACAGGTTCGGCACTGCGCGGGGCTACAACAACCTGGTTTTCGTAGCAATGCGTACAGGCATAGGAGGAGGTTTAATTATAAACGGGAAATTGTACCGCGGTGTTAATAATGCTGGAGGAGAGATCGGACAAATGATAATAAACTTCACCAACGGTTTAAGTGACAAAGGGATAAGAGGCTCGTATGAACATTTCGCTTCAGCTGCAGCACTGGTAAGGCGATATAAGGAAATCGCAGGAAGCAAAGCGGATGTGCATCGAGATGTCACAACAGGGAGGGAAGTCTTTGAAATGAGTTACAGAAAAATTCCGGCTGCAGTAAAAGCTGTGAAGGAAAACGCACGTATGGCAGGGATAGGTCTTGCAAATCTGATCTCAATATTTGCCCCTGAAATAATAGTCCTCGGCGGAGGATTGTCGCAGGCAGGAGAATCCTATCTGAACATGATCAGGAAAAGTGCTTTTGATAACTCGCTCGAGAACTGTAAAGCTTCCGTTAAAATAGAAAAGGCCGGACTCGGTATCAATGCAGCCTTACTTGGCAGTGCCTATTACAGCATGGTAAGATTGGCAGGAAAAACTATTTGATAAATAATACGATACTCTAAATTATGACACAAATTTCAACTGACCTGACTTCTCATGATCTGCGCCGATCGCAGATTTTCGTTGTAATAACAGCTTTTCTGTCACTCCTTGCCATTGTCGGTATAGCGCTCTATGGCTTACCTCTTTTTTATAATTTTTATATTGATGAATTTGGTTGGTCGAGGCAGATTGTAACCTCAGGAAACGCTTATGCAAAGATAATTGTCGCACCACTGTTCGGATTTATCGCAGGCTGGATTGTTGATAAATATGGCCCCAGGAAGATGCTGATGACAGGAGCCCTGATGACACTTGCAGCCTTCCTTGGTCTGAGCATGATGAAGTCACTCAGCCTCTTCTATATTTCATACGTCCTTGTAGCACTCGGCTATGTGTTCGGTGGTCCTCTTCCATGCCAGGTTCTCATTTCAAGATGGTTTACCAGGAACCGGGGAAAGGCAATGGGTATCGCATATCTTGGCATAGGCACAGGCTTCACAATAGTCCCCCAACTGGTCGCCAAACTCGAAAGTTCGATAGGATGGAACATGACACTGGTAGTACTTGGTATAATTATCGTTCTGGTATCTGTTCCCCTTGCCCTGTTCGTAAAGGACTCTCCTTCCAGGACTGACGTTACTATAAAACCGGAACCTGCAGTTCCCATAAAAGCAATACTTACAAATCCCTGGTTCTATTTTCTGGCCTTCGGGAGCATGTGTTCAATTGGTGCCGTTGGTGGTATTAACCAGCATCTCAAACTGTACCTTAAGGACCTGAGCATGGATGAAGCATCGATTGCAAACATCATTTCACTTGTCGCATTCATGAGTCTCGCCGGAAGGGTAATCATGGGATGGCTTGCCGACCTGATGCCCAGAAAATATGTTATGATCCTTATTTACCTGCTGGTAGGAGGATCAATACCACTTCTTCTGCTTCCGGACTTTCCGGGCCGTCTGTATATTTTTGCAGTAATATTCGGGATAGGCCTTGGAGGAGATTATATGATCATTCCTCTTATGGCCGGAGATCTTTTTGGCGTAAGGACACTTGGAAGGGTGATGGGAATAGTACTTGTGGCAGATGGCATATCAGAAGCCGGAATGCCAATGCTTGTAGGTCGTATGTTCGACATCAGCGGAAATTATATGACTGGTTTTATCGTTCTTATCGGTCTCGCCCTTTTCGGAACACTGGTTATTTCATTTCTACCTAAGAATAAAATAGTAGGATAGGTTTATACCGGGAAGATCAGTTTCATCAGGCGGATTCCGTTGAACCTGTTGGAAAATGGTTCAAGCAATGCACTGCGTTCAGTCTTCATTTCTGCATCGAAAGGTTGTTTCATCAGCTGTTTTGCAGTTCTTATTATATCTTCGGCTGAATCTCTTACATGACAGGCTTTAGCCAGGCCGGTGCTGAAGACCAAATTGCTGTTAACAAGACAGTGTCTTCCTGCGAAAAGTGAATTAAGAAGCTTTAATTTCATTCCATGGGTCGATAATGCTATGAGAATGTTTATATGAGCATCTCTGATCAGTTCCGACATTACAGGTCCGGAAGGATTCGCAATGATCCGTATGTTACTGTGCTTTCCGGCTTTCCTGATAAGTAAGCCTGAAGGTTGTTTTCCGGCAATAATGCAAGTGCATGGTATTTCAGGAAAGATCTTCTCAACAAGATATTCAGCAACTATTGAATTCTCCTTTACCGACAGGTCACCGTGCCAGAGCAGGTAATCTCCCGAACCTTCTTTGTTTTCAGGTACATCATACTGATGGAATGGATATATAAGTTCGGCATTTCCGTATACCGTTCCGAAGTAATGCTGGTCATGACCGGAAAGTGTAAGGATCATGTCTGCATTTTTCAGCACACTTTCATATCGTTTCAGCCTGGCAGATTCTATATTGAAATAGATATTTCTTATTAAACTGCCAGCCTGCCTCGACATGCTATTGTAATATTCATGTTCAATGTTATGGACTCTGACAATTTTTATCCTGTTTGAAAGGTCCGGATGACAAAGCAGATCTGTTGTATGAAGACCATCAAACAGAATCGGGTGATCATCATTCAGTAAATTACTGTGCAGTTTGGGAGATGTCCTTGAGACTACTATAAATGGTTTTAATGAAAATTGTCTTCCAAAAGACATGTTTCTTTTATAATAGCTGACAGATTTGCAGAGACTTATGAGTTCTGAAGATTGCTCCCTTCCGTACTCAAAACAATGAAGATGTATTCCTGCACCAAGATTTTTGAGTACACGAATCCTGTGAAATGAGTCGATCATTCCTCCATAATCGGGAGGATAGGGGACATTTAGGGTTATGATATGCAGATCATTGGTCAAGAGGCTGCTTTCTCTTTAGACCAATAAAGATAAACACTTTCAGGCAATGACTGCTCCTGATTATCTGTCTATCTTCTGGTAAATGCTATTACGGGTGCATTGTCATCGGATCCGGAAGCAGGTACCCATACCATCTTATCCAGATCAGGATTCCAAACCACATCGAAATCGACAGTTTCACCAATCTCCATAGGATTGTCGATAGTAAGATTGAACTCAGTGTTGATACTATAATTCAGACTGTCGAAGCTGAATATTGAAATTTTTTCAGGGTATGACAGGAAATCCAGATCGAAAGTTTTATCAATCCGGAAATCAGCGAAAAAATAGACAAGCACCTGGTCTTCCGAACCCATATTAATAGCAGTCAGCTCAGAATCCCACTCTCCGGTAATGAAATCGGACAGTTTCACCTTATCTTCCTCGCACCCGCAGGTAAACAGAAGAAGAAGTAATAACGATGTAAGGATCTTTTTCATGATAGTTTGAGTCTGTATGTCAGTACTGGCTTGATATATTTACAAAGTTACTACAGAAACAAACGTAAATCAAATAAAAAGAGGCCGTTAAGGATGGCCTCTTTTAGTGATCCCGGCGGGATTCAAACCCACAACCTTCTGATCCGTAGTCAGATGCTCTATTCAGTTAAGCTACGGGACCTGATACGGGTGCAAATATAGAAAAATTTTATTAGCCCGCTATCCACTTTTTACAAATGCCGGCTGATCATAGCAATCTGATTCTCTGATATGGGTCCATCTGACAGGAGAGAGCATCCTTGATTCAGTTTTTATGATATCATGATAATTATCTATTTTTATCGTTTATTATAGAATGAGTGCATAAAATACTTACCCGTTATGAAAAAAGCAGCCGGATGGATATTGAAAATTGCTGGCGGATTGCTGGTTCTGATACTGGTTCTCCTGTTCACGATACCGGCCCTGTTCAAAGAAAAGATCAGGACCGGAGTGGAAGAGATCATTAATGAATCGGTGAATGCCAGGGTCAGTTTTGAAGACTACCGGATAGGATTCTTAAGGAATTTCCCGAATCTTTCATTCGGTCTTGACGGATTGTCAGTTGCTGGTACAGGAATATTTGAAGGCGACACCCTCGCGGAATTGAAATCTTTTGACCTTGTATTCAACATGGCCAGCCTGTTCAGAAAATCAGGATACGAAATAAAATCCTTAATACTCGACAGGGCAAGGATAAATGCTCTTGTTAATACCGACGGAAGCGCAAACTGGGATATAGCAAAAGACACTGCAACTGTTGAAGAAGAGGAGGAGGAAGATACAGCATCGGCACTTAAACTAAAGCTGAAAAAATTTGCAATTACTAACAGTTCGCTTCATTACACCGATAAAAGCTCCGACATGTCAGCCATGGTTGATGAGATGAACCTTAACCTTTCAGGGGACATGGACATGAGCACGACAAAGCTTCAGCTTGATCTTAATATCGGCGCTCTTTCTTTTATCATGGAAGATATTGCATACCTGAACAAAGTTGCCGTGGATGCAGGAATAGATCTTGATGCTGACCTCGACAGCATGATTTTTTTCTTTGGAGACAACCATCTGTCTGTAAATGACCTGAAACTGATTTTCTCAGGTATGGTTGGAATGCCAGGTGAAGATATAGTTACAGATCTTGAGTTTGCAACGGCCAACACTTCGTTTAAAACATTACTTTCCCTTGTGCCTGCAGTATATATGCAGGATTACCGGGAACTGGCTGCCTCAGGTAAATTTAACCTGAGTGGGAATGCCCGGGGTATCTACAGTGAAGCTGATTCCACCCTGCCTGACATTAAGATTGATCTGCAGGTACAAGAAGGGCTTATAAGCTACCCGGACCTTCCTGAGAGAATCAGCAACATTAACATTAATGCATCTGCTTTTGTCGATGGTACCGATCCGGACGGGACAACAGCCGATGTGGAACTTTTCCATTTTGAGCTTGCAGGAAATCCGTTCGACATGAAAATTGCTGTAAGGAACCCTGTCAGCGATCCTGACATTAAAGGTGCCGTGAAAGGCAGGATAGATTTCTCTGCACTCAAAAATGCCCTGCCTGCCGATAGTGTAAATCTTTCTGGACTATTGGATCTTTCGGTACAAATGGCCGGTCGTCTGTCGATGCTTGAAAATAACCAGTTTGACCGATTTGACGCTTCAGGATCGATGACAATAAAAAATATGTTTGTGGAAATGCCCGATCTTCCATCAGTTACGATAAACGAAGCCGATTTTGAATTCTCCCCGGCCTTCGCAGCTCTTACAAATTCAGATATTAAAGTTGGAGAAAAAAGTGATTTCAGCATATCAGGGAGGCTTGAAAATTACATTCCATATCTGTTCAGTGATGAAACGATCAGGGGCAGTCTTGCTCTTCGATCAGGCTTTACAGATGTTTCCGATATTCTCTCAAAGATACCTTCTGATACCACGGTTTCAAACGATACAAGCTCTCCTGTACTTATCAGGATACCTGAAAATATCGATTTCGATTTCAATGCTGCTATTGATAAATTCAGTTATGACAAAATTGAAGCGAGCAATTTCAGAGGCCATATTATTGTAAGAGATGGTGTGCTTAGCCTCAGGGAGACAGGCATGAACATGCTTGGCGGGATGATCACCCTTAATGCCGAGTACGATCCGCGCGACACTCTGAAGCCTGTGATGAAAGCCGACCTGAATCTGAAGAGTATAGGTGTTAAACAGGCATTCACCTCATTCAATACTATTCAGAAGCTTGCTCCTGCAGCTGAAAATGTTGATGGAAAAATCAATGTCAGCCTGTCTTACAACAGTCTTCTGGGATCGGATATGATGCCCCTTGTATCCACAATAACCGGAGGAGGGAAACTTCAATCAGATGAAATAACACTCATTAAATCAGTAGCATATGACAAGATGAAGGAACTTCTTAAATTAAGTGATAAGTATACCAACACATTCCGGGACCTTAACATAAGCTTCAGAATGAGTGAGGGCAGGGTATATGTGAGCCCTTTTGATACAAAGGTCGGGAATATAAAAATGAATATCAGCGGCGACCAGGGTCTTGACCAGACCATGAACTATTTAATTAAGACAGAGATTCCCAGAAGTGAGCTGGGAGGTACGGTGAACAGCCTCATTGATAATCTTTCGGGGATCGCTACTTCCTATGGTCTTGCTGTTAAGCCTGCAGATATTATGAAGATCAATGTCAGGCTGACCGGAGTTTTCGGCAAGCCTGTCGTTACACCTGTGTTTGGGGACGGAACTACAAAGGAAAGTCCGGCTTCAGACGGAGGACTTGTCAAAGGTGCTGCCGGTGAGATTGTCGACGAAGGAAAACAAAAATTGAGGCAGGAAGCTGAAGCCCGCGGCGATGAACTGATAAGAGAAGCTGAAGCCAAAGCGCAGATTCTGAGGGAGGAAGCTGTTGCTGCTGCCGGGAAGATAAGAGAAGAAGCCAATCTCCAGGCTCAGAAACTTGTCGACGAAGCAGCTGCCAGGGGTGCTGTGGCTAAGCTGGCTGCTGAGAGGGCTGCTGACAGACTAAGGGCAGAAGCAGATAAAAAAGCCTCACAGCTGACTGACGAAGCCAATGCAAAGGCAGACCAGCTTATAGAGGAAGCCAGAACCAGAAAACAGGAACTGATCGATAAGATTTGATGTGTACTGTGAAAAAAAAGGTGTCCTCATGAGACACCTTCTTTTTTTGTTTAGAATTTCTTTTCCTTGATCCTTGCCTTTTTACCAGTAAGATCGCGGATATAGAAAATCCGCGCCCTGCGGACCTTCCCATACTTGTTAACTTCAATTTTGTCGATAAACGGAGAGGCGGCCGGAAAGATTCTTTCCACACCTATGTTTCCTGACATTTTTCTTACCGTAAATGTTGCGGTATGGCCTGCACCGCTCCTCTGAACAACGACTCCGCGGAATTGCTGTATCCTCTCCTTATTACCTTCCTTTATCTTGTAATGTACAGTTATTGTATCTCCTGCGTTGAACCTGGGAAATTCGTTCTTTATCTCAAGCTCCTTCTCAACAATGTTCATTAAGTTCATCTCGTACAGTGTTTTGTATTCAGTGTGTTTCCCTTAAAATCGGACGCAAAGGTAGAAATAAAATTGAGATTAAAACAAGCATTACTCAAAAATATTGAATAATTCGGTTAATAATGAATTATCAGTGCCCTCCGCCTCCAGGTACAAGCAGTTTACTGCCTGTATCCTGAACCACCGATTTTTTCCATTTGTCATCGTAGCCTGGCTGCATGGGTGAGGCAGGATATCCCACTTCACTGACGACGAATTTGCCGTCTTTCTCCCTCTTGATGTTACCATCGATATATTTCACAAGGAGGTATTCGCTAAGCTTCTTCCATTCTGAAAAAGTATTCTGTGCAGTATTCACTGAGTATTCAGTAAGGTAATCTCTTGCCTTCCATACATCATTTTCATAGAGTTTAAGAGCTTCCTTATCAATAGTTTCAGATGTTTCTTTTATATACCTTGTCTCAAGCTGTTTCTGGATATTTATTGCATCGGTGCTCATCATGTCGTATCTTGAATAACACTGGTTTGCAACCTGGTTGAAAAGCCAGAAGGCCGATGTGGGAGAATATGTGACCATGTTTCCGTTGCCTGTCCTGAAACACTCGGGTATTTCGGTGATACCGCAATAGACAGGGTTGAATACTGTGGTTGTTGCGTCGTCGACTCCAAACCAGAATATTCCTCCTATAGGATCAGGCAGCCAGCTGCGCGATTCAGCAACGAACACGAAGCCTGTCTGCTGGGTTGCAGTAGCTCTTTCGTTACAGTATGTTTTTGCCTCGGGATCACCTGAAACCTGCCATGTGAGCGGACGCCAGCGGTATGGAAGTCCGAACGGCCCTGCTCCGATGTCTTTCCTCATATCGAACTCAGTGCCTTCAAGATGGTCACGCATAAAATTCATGAGATCATAGTTTGAAATCTTTCTGTCGGGTTTTATCCATAGCGGCATCCTTGTGCTCAGATCGTGACCTGCAGCATAGTTTTTATATTTTTCCATATCACCGTTGACCGCCCTGAAGAAAGCCCATACTCTCATTTCACAGAATCTTGCTCCGTCGAAGGAAACCGGATTAAATGTGTCTGAGAAGCTGAAATCGGCGTCAGAACCAGAAAAAAGGTCCTTCGACCTTGCAAAATCGATGACATCATGTGCATAAACACAGGTTACTGCGGGATCAAAGATCCTTCTGAGATCTTTAGATGTTATGGAGGTGCTGCTTTTTTTTCCTGTGGCAAGCGGAAAGGTGGTAATACGTGCCTGGTTGGCATGTGCTGAGATATATCCGTCAGGTATCAGGCGGGCAACCCATACGGCTCCCCTGTTACCGGGACCTTTTCCAATCATTTCCAGGATCCAGGCCTCATTGGGGTCGGCAATCGAGAAGGATTCACCTGAACTTGCATAACCGTATTCCGAAACAAGATCCGACATTATCTTTATGGCTTCCCGTGCATTCTTTGCTCTCTGGAGTGTAATATAAATGAGACTTCCGTAGTCAATAATACCTTCCGGATCGTTAAGACCTCTTACTCCACCATAGGTTGTCTCGCCGATAGACAACTGGTGCTCGTTCATATTTCCGACAACGGAGTATGTGTGACTTACCTGTCTGATCTTCCCTAAAAATCTTCCCGAGTCCCATTCGTAAACTTCCAGCCAGGCTCCTTCCGGGTAATCGCGTGACGGCCAGTAGTATAGTTCTCCGTATAGAACATGAGAATCAGCCGAGTAGGTTATCATTACCGAACCGTTTACGGATGCTCCTTTTGTTACAATGAAATTAGTGCATGCACTGGAGTTCTGATTCATGATCAGTCCTGTAAGCAGCATTGTCAGAATGATTGTTGTTGTTCTTTTCATATCTATTATATTAATTACTCTTTATATATCTTTCTTTATTTCTTTCAGCTCCTGCCTGCCGTTAATGAGAACAGCCACAGTTAATCTGGTGCTCTTGCAGGGAGAACGAAGTGACAAAAAGCAGTTGTCTGAATTTCACAAAGATAAAAATCCGGGAGTTATTACAAAATGCTTCAGATCATTTTGAGTATGCTGATTATCTTTTTGATCCTTTCCGTATCTGCAATTTTTCTGAGGTATTCATTGTTATTTATATCGCTGCCCATGTGTATACCGGAATTTCTGAAGATCATTGAACTTTCAGTTTCTGACCGGGCGGTAAGATGGAATTCAGTGGCTTTTGTCCTGAGTGCAACACCGGCTATATTCGATTCATCAAGACCTCCTCCGGGCATAATAATTATTCTTCCGTCAGCAATTTCCACCAGCCTGGCGATAACATCAGATCCCTCAGCGGCCTTTTTCCGTTGTCCGGAAGTGAGAAGACGGGTTGCCCCGGTCAAAATTATATTTTCAAGGCTTTCTTCTGCGTGGCATGAAACGTCAAAGGCCCGGTGGAAAGTAATTTCCATCGGGTGTGCAAATTCCGCCAGTCTGCCTGTCCGGTCCACATCAATAGTGCCATCGGCAAGGAGCAAACCAAATACCACACCGTCAACTCCGTTTTCGCCGCACATCTCAATATCTCTTCGCATAATATCAAATTCGGCATCGCTGTACAAAAAATCACCGCCACGTGGCCTTATTATAACATTTAATCCAATTGAAAGATTTTCCCTTACCGAGGAAATGAGTCCTGCCGAAGGTGTTGTCCCGCCTTCGGTCAGATTGTCACACAGTTCTATTCTGTCGGCACCTGCACTCTGGGCATTAAGTGCCGACTCAAAGGAATCGACACAGATTTCAAGCTTGAATTTCATGCTCAATATTTTTCAGTGAATTATAAAAATATGGATATTTTAATTATCATTGTAATATTCAAAAATACGAATTAAGAAAATCAGAAACCAGTATTGAGGTTTTTGAAAAGTTCGTAAAAATAGTTCACAACGGTAAAAACAATTATTATGAAACCTACACTCTTAGTCCTGGCAGCAGGGATGGGAAGCCGTTACGGCGGTAACAAGCAACTCGATGAAGTCGGCCCTGCAGGCGAAACAATTATTGATTACTCAATATATGATGCCATACGTGCAGGATTCGGCAGGATTGTCTTTGTAATACGGCGTGATATTGAAGACCAGGTAAAGCAAAGGTTTGTGGAGAAACTAAAAAACAGGATTGAAGTCGACTACGTATTTCAGGAAATAACAAATCTTCCGGAAGGAGTGAAAGTAACTCCCGACAGGTCAAAACCATGGGGTACAAGCCATGCTATACTTGTTACAAGGGATAAAATCAAGGAACCGTTCGGAGTGATAAACTCCGATGATTATTATGGTATGGAATCATATAAGATACTTCATGATTTCCTTGTAAACGACAATGATCAGAACACATATTCCATAATAGGATACAAACTTGGTAACACTCTGTCTGACCACGGACATGTGAACAGGGGAGTGTGCAAGGTGAATGATAAAGGCCTGCTTGAAAATATTGTCGAGACAAGACAGATAGAAAAAACAAACGGGGGTGCAAGGGTTGTTGCGGAGAACGGCTTAATTCAGGAATTCACCGGAAATGAAGTAGTTTCGATGAACTTATTCGGATTCAAACCCTCCTGCTATGATTTTCTGGGTGAGGAATTCAGAAATTTTATCAATGAAAAAGGCATGGATCTCAAATCGGAACTCGATATTCCGACTTCGCTCGATAAATTTGTTAAAAACGGATCTATAAAGATCAAAGTCCTTATGAGCAATGAAAGATGGTTTGGTGTCACTTACCGTGAAGACAAACCTTTTGTGGTCGACAGCATAAGGAAGATGATAAGGGATGGTAAATATCCGGCCAGGATATACGACTAGCCGGAAAAATATATACGCGTATCGGTTCTCACCATCTGAAATCGGTGTGAAGAATGCTTTCGTTATTCTTTTTGTCCGTAACTGTCAACCTTAGTGAGTGAACTGAATCCGAAATTATCCTCCCGGAGTCAAATTTATAAACGAGCAGGTTATTTTTCTGGTCATATTCAAAAAGTGCCCATTTCCCGTCAATAAATCCTTCGTAGGTGTTTATTCCTGAAAGATCATCGGTTATCCTTATTCTCAATTCCTTACGGCCGCTGAGATCGGATCCGGGTTTAAGGCCGTTGGCGCTGATAACCGGAGCCACAGTATCGATGCCGACGCAGAATGATCCAAATACTGAAGCCGAAGCTGTAACATAACCGTCAGCCAGGCTTCCGCCTATCGAATTACGGCCTGTACCGTTAATAAGCTGCAGTATCAGAAGTTTGTCTTCCCTGCCTTCAGGAATATTTCGGGGTTTAATCGACAGGGAGTAAGCTCTGTGAAGAGGAGTGTAAATGTTATGAACATTGTGTATGTCGGAATACATCTCCTTTGTGCCGGCATTGCTGCTGTAGGAAAAAAACAGAGTGTCATACAGCGATCCTGCAGGGATGGTAAGTGTTATATTTTCAGCTCTGAAACGGTTATTACGGTTATATGGCATGGGTATAAGACCATCGTCGTGTGTTTTTCCGGCATTGCTATCTGGTTGAATGTTGCCGGTTATTGTGAATTTAAGCCTGGAAATATTATTGTGTACATCTGTGACAATGATTTCCACATGATGGATGGCAGTGTCGTTAAAGGTATATATACCTCTGTCTTTCAAATTGTTGTATACACTCAGCTTATCGTTGGGAAGAACAAATGTCTTCTGGTAATAAGTCTTTTCCTTTAGAAGGGTTTGGTAGTCAATATGTGCATTTATATATTTTGTTTCACTGAATGCGAACTGGTCAAACAGATTCCTGTACATAGTTACACTGTCGATCTTCATCTCGATGGAATACACTGCACATCTGTTATAACTGTCGTTCAGAAGATCGTAGGCTTTGATCCCGAATCCTGCCGGGCCGCTGATCTGTAATGTTCTTCCTGATGGCAGGTAATAATTTCCATGTCCGCCCGATACCGGTAGCTTCTGAACGTCTTTCTTTCCGTTTATTATTGTCCCCCGGGAAAGCGGGTAAACGGCTAGCCTTTCAATTACAGGTGCAATATCATCTCCTGTTCCGAAATCGAACAGCAGTGGATTTACAGGCATCTCAGAATCCGATTTTCTGATCTCATAATGCAGATGTGGTCCGGATGAACTCCCTGTATTTCCCGACCAGGCTACCAGATCCCCCTGACGGAACCTGAACATACCTGCAGGAGGAAAAAGTGATACACTGAAGCTTTTTTTTTCGTACTGGTTCTTTTTTACATACTCATCGATCTCGGGAATGAAGCCTTCAAGATGTCCGTATACTGTTGAGTAACCTGACGGATGTTTCAGATAAAGTGCCTTCCCGAATCCTCCCGGGGTGATGCTGATACGGTATACATAACCGTCGGCAGCAGCCACAATTTCCTTACCTGTCACTCCTCCTGTCTTGATGTCGACACCGGAATGAAAATGATCAGATCTGAGCTCACCAAAATTTGCTGAAAGGGCCAGGGGAATTTTTACAGGAGAAATAAAAATGGATCTGTCTTTAGGAAAGTTGTCAGGTGTATTGCAGAATATAGTATATAATAGAAGTAATTTTATTAAAAGCATTATCAGGAATATTTATGATTATACAGTTCTGCAAAACTATACTTCTGGGCGTGTCTGACAACTATTTGGTGCTATTTTTTTGAAAAATTGATTAACTGTGCTAACTTTGTACAAAGATTTAGCCATGTCGGGTCAGGGTTACGAAGAGTTAAGAATTCTGAACAAAAAGCTTGACGAACTGTTTTACAGATACAATAACCTCAGGGCCGGATTTGACGATCTGAAAGCCGCTAATGAAAAACTGCAAAGGCAGCTTCAGGAGCGGGATGCCAGAATAAGGGAATTGGAAAATAATTACGAAAGAGTTAAATTATCAGGAGCATTGTTGGGTGAAGGCGAAAATGCTGTTGAGGCGAGGAGGAAGATAAATGAACTGGTGCGGGAAATAGACAGATGTGTTGCTCTTTTAAACAGATAGAATATATCGATGGATGATAAGCTTTCGATCAGGGTTAATGTTGCGGACAGGTATTATCCATTGAAAGTGGAACGGGAAAATGAGGAGAAGATCAGGAAAGCTGCCAGGATGATCAATGAAAAGGTGCTGCAGTACAAGCAGCGGTACGCCGATAAGGATGTACAGGATTTTCTTGCAATGGCAGCCCTGCAGTATGTAATAAAACTGACTGAGGAAGAGGAAAAAATTGATAACGATTACCTCCCGGATGCCATTAAAGAACTGATTCAGAAGATCGACTCAGTACTTGAAATAAAGGAGTAACAGCGTTCTTTTAAATAGCAAAGGAAATTGCCCGCATTGTTTCTTCATTCATTTTTGAAACTCAACAGTTAAAACTTTGGAGCCGGCCTTAGTTCGGCAAGGACAGGCCTCACCCGGTCCCGATCATCGGGATACCGGGATTCCGGGTAACCGGATCAGTGGAAGTTCAAACTGAATTAGCAGCTCCATCCATGTAGACATGGGGTTTTTTAAAATCTGGAGGAACTTTGCGGGTTTTTTATTTTTAAAACATTTACTTAAACGACCAAATATATGATACAACTAATAACAACACTACCGGGCTGGCTTGCGATAACTCTAACAGCAACGGCACTGGTTGCAGGTTTCGGACTCTCATACCTGGTCTGGGTAGCCGCTCTGCGGAACAAGAGCAGGAAAATCATAAGTGAAGCCGAAACCGAAGCCGAGGTAATCAAGAAAGAAAAAATCCTTCAGGCCAAAGAGCGTTTTCTGCAACTGAAATCTGAACACGAAAAGGTTATCAACGAAAAAAACAGCAGGATTGCACAGGCCGAAAACAGGATTAAACAGAAAGAATTAACTCTTTCCCAGAAGATAGAAGAGACACAGAGAAAACGGAATGAAACCGATGCCATCAGGGAAAACCTTCATGCACAGCTTGAGATAATTGAAAAAAAGAATGAGGAGCTTGCCAGATTTCACCGGCAACAGGTTGAACAACTCGAGTCTATATCAGGCCTCTCGGCCGAAGAAGCAAAGAACCATCTGATGGAATCGTTAAAGGATGAGGCTAAATCCGGTGCAATGTCATACATCAACGAAATACTTGATGAAGCTAAAATGACTGCAAACAAGGAAGCCAAAAGGATAGTCATTCAGACAATTCAGAGAGTAGCTGCAGAAAATGCTATTGAAAATGCAGTGACGGTCTTCCATATTGACTCCGACGAAATGAAAGGCCGGATAATCGGAAGGGAAGGACGTAACATCAGGGCCCTGGAAGCTGCAACCGGCGTCGAAATAATAGTCGACGACACTCCGGAAGCTATAGTGCTCTCAGCCTTCGATCCCGTCAGGAGGGAAGTAGCCCGTCTTGCCCTGCATCAGCTTGTAACAGACGGAAGGATACACCCGGCCAGGATCGAGGAAATTGTTGAAAAGACAAAAAAGCAGGTCGAAGACGAGATCCTCGAAGTTGGAAAGAGAACAGCTATCGACCTTGGTGTTCACGGGCTCCATCCTGAGCTTATCAGGCTTGTCGGTAAAATGAAATACCGGTCATCATACGGACAAAACCTTCTTATGCACTCCCGTGAGGTTGCAAACCTTGCCTCCATCATGGCCGCTGAACTCGGACTGAACCCCAAGCTTGCAAAAAGAGCCGGATTGCTTCACGATATCGGAAAGGTGCCTGATGACGAACCGGAACTGCCACATGCAATACTCGGAATGAAAATGGCTGAAAAATACAAGGAGAAACCTGAGGTATGCAATGCTATCGGAGCTCATCACGATGAAACGGAAATGACTACACTGATTGCACCAATCGTGCAGGTTTGTGATGCAATCTCCGGAGCCCGTCCGGGCGCCCGTCGCGAAGTTGTCGAGTCCTACATAAAAAGGCTCAAGGAACTTGAGTCCCTGGCACTTCAGTATCCGGGTGTGATCAAAACCTATGCAATTCAGGCAGGAAGAGAACTGCGTGTAATTGTTGGTGCTGAAAAAGTTTCCGACAAGGAAGCCGAAGGACTCTCTTTCGATATTGCCAAGAAAATACAGAATGAAATGACATATCCCGGACAGATCAAGATTACCGTAATACGCGAAACAAGAGCGGTAAACTACGCAAAATAAAATTTTTGAAGCCTGTAAATATAAGAGCACAGTGTAATTTATCTCTATTACCTGTGCTCTTTATCATTTTATAAACCATGCTTCATAACCTTAATTTCATAGTTAGTCAAATCACCGATAACGTTACTTTTTCCATATGGTAATTTTGTTATCTTTGACTTCCTGAGATATGAAATGATGCAGAAGATAAAACTGATCAATATAGTCGGAGCCCGTCCCCAGATAATTAAGGCTTCCGCAATTAGCAGGACAATCAGGAATCATTTTTCCGACAGTGTGACGGAGATAACTATTCACACAGGCCAGCATTATGATAAGGAACTGTCAGATGTGTTTTTTGATGAACTTGAAATACACAAGCCTGACTACAACCTTGGTGCAGGATCTGCCAGCCATGGGAAACAAACATCACTGATGATCACAGGGATAGAGGAGGTGCTTCTTAAGGAAAATCCTGCCTGCGTTATCCTGTACGGTGATACAAACTCCACACTGGCCGGAGCTATAGCCGCTTCAAAGCTCCATTATCCTGTTGTACATATCGAAGCAGGATTACGGTCGTTCAACAAGATGATGCCCGAAGAAATAAACAGGATTGTCAGCGACCATTGCTCAACACTTCTTTTTGCACCCACAAATGCTGCGTTCAAGAACCTTATGAATGAAGGGTTTAAACCCGAAAACAGCCCCCCATATACAATCGACAATCCCAAGATCTACCTGACCGGTGACATAATGTTCGACAATACCCTCTTTTTTGCCGGTCTGGCTGAAAAGAAAAAGTCTGCATTTCTGACAAATTTGTCAGTTGAACATGACAATTATGTGCTGGCTACAATACACAGAGAAGCAAATACCGACAATATCTCCAGGCTTGAGGCAATTATCAGAACTCTTATTTCGCTGTCGGAGGAACATTCGGTCAGAATGGTGCTCCCCCTCCATCCAAGGACAACCGGATCTCTGAAAGATAAACTGCCTTCATTATACAAAGACCTGGAGAAAAGCAGTAAAATCTCCGTCGTACCTCCTGTTTCTTTTCTTGAAATGACCTTGCTGGAGAAGAATGCAAAAATGATCATCACCGACTCCGGTGGTGTTCAGAAAGAATCCCATTTCTTCAGAAAACCCTGTCTTGTTTTACGTAAGGAAACGGAATGGATTGAGCTTGTCAGGAATGGAACAGCCGTCCTTGTTGACGCAGATCCTGAACTTATAACAAAGGAATTCAGCAGATTCATTAATGACGGAAAAGAACTTGATTACCCTGGTTTTTACGGCGACGGAAAGACTGCTGAATTCATAATTAAGGAAATAAAGCTCCTCTCAGAACATCAATGAACGGTAACAGGTGTAATTTTACTTTTCATGTTTATGGAACAGACACTAAAAAATTGCAGGGTACTTGTTACAGGAGGTGCAGGATTCATAGGTTCAAATCTTGTTGAATCGCTTCTTGCATCCGGAAATAAGGTTGTCTGTCTCGACAATTTCTCAACCGGTAAAAGAAAGAACATATCAGATTTTATCAGTAGTCCCGATTTTACACTGATTGAAGGCGACATAAGAAACTACGACGATTGTGCCAGGGCTGTCGGGAACACCGATGTTGTGTTTCATCAGGCTGCGCTGGGATCGGTGCCACGATCGATAAAAGACCCCGTAAGTGCAACTGATGTGAACATCGGAGGATTTGTAAAGATGCTTTTTGCCTCGAAGGAGGCAGGAGTAAAAAGATTTATTTATGCGGCCAGTTCATCGACATATGGCGATCATCCCGATTTACCCAAAGTGGAAGACAGGATAGGAAAACCCTTGTCACCCTATGCAATAACAAAGTATGCCGATGAATTGTTTGCTACCGTATTTTCTGTAAACTATGGAATTGAGGTAATCGGGCTCAGATATTTCAATGTCTTCGGACGCAGGCAGGATCCTGAAGGTGCCTATGCTGCTGTAATACCTAAATTTGTGTCGGTGCTTATGCGTCACGAAGCTCCTGTTATTAACGGTGACGGAAACCATTCACGCGATTTTACATATATTGACAGTGTTATCAGGGCAAACCATCTGGCTGCACTGGCAAAGGACCCGGCAGCCCTCAACCAGGTTTATAATGTTGCACATGGCGAGAGAACAACCCTTAACCGTCTTTTTGACATGATCAGGGATTATGCCGGCCGGGACGATCAGGAGATCCTTAAAATCAAGCCTGTATATGGTCCGGAGAGGGCAGGAGATATTCCTCATTCACAGGCATCGGTTGAAAAAGCTGCCAGATTACTCGGTTATGCTCCTGCATGCACAGTTGCCGAAGGACTGAAACAGGCCGTTGAATGGTTCCGGATGAATTTGTAACATTTATTACATTTTTTAAGTAGTTCAATGATAATCGGTTATATGTAATAATATGCATATAACCAAGGGTGCAGTAGCTGTAGTATGATTTCATTCAGAATCCGGAATAATACATTTTTAAGGATTGTCGTATTCATTACACTGATATCGATATTCATTGCTGCCGGTTTCATTACGGGATTCAGGATAAAATTCTTTTCCGAGATATTCTCAATAATTATCTTTACCTGTGCCTACCTTCTGACACCATCCATAAAGGTTGACACTATTAATCTTGTCTCGCCCCGCAATCTGATGCTTCTGATCTTTTTCACCCGTCTTGTGATTTGTCCTCTGACCATCATGCTTTTCGGCTATCAGCCATGGGTACTGCCTGAACTGCCTGATCAAAAACTCATCTTTAAAGCTTCTCTGATCTCCTTCATTGCCTTTCTCTCTTTCGTTACCGGCTGGGATCTTGTACGTCATACCGGGAATAGCATCCTTGAAGAAAAAAAAGTAAAATTCAGGTTCCGGAACAACGGGCTTATTGCCCTGGGTCTCCTCATCGTTCTTCTGATATTCATAAGATTTTATTATGGTTCTTTTAAATACTATTTCCATACCCTGTTCATGGAAGACTATTTCGGGGTGCAGGAAGAAATGGGAAGATTGTGGATCTACTCGAATATTCTTTTTAAATATGTAATTCCCTTTTTCGGAATCATCCTCGGCATCTATGCCCTTGAAAAGATCAAAACGGGTATATGGGGCAAAGCCCTGATAGCATTCATTTTCATCCTGCTTATTGTGTTCCTGTCCCTGGGACCATCAAGAAACAATATTGTTTTCCCTGTCCTTGCCTTCCTCGCCGCTGTAATTCCACGCTATTTCAGGATCCGTTTCAGGGATTTCATACTGGGATGCATTGGTTTCATTGTCCTTGCCTTCTTCTTTCAGAACCTGCGTAAAAGAAGCAATGAGGCTATTATGACAGAACTGAACACAGGAGAAAAGTTCATAGAATTTATCCAGGTTTATTTTGTTGCTCCTCATATTATGACTCCGATGTTCAGGATTGAAGAAAAATTCAATGATGTTCCCTTTACTATTCATTCCTCATTCCTTGAAACCGTTCCTGTGCTTGGCGCCCCCTTTCGTGATAAGAGCGGATCTTATTATTATAATGCAGGATATGACAGGGAAGGAGCACGCGACCAGGTGTTCCCAACTTACGGAGAGCTGGTTATGAATCTGGGTTACATCGGAATGATAATCGTCTTTATGCTTACAGGTTATTTCTACAGAAAAATAGATATTTTCTTCAGAAGAAAAACGCCCGGAGATCCACTTTTCAGAGCAATTATTTTTTATTTCACTCTTCTCTATAATGCCCTTATTTTCCTTAGTTACTCGGTTTTCGGACAATTTATTTTCTACAATTCAGTTCTTGTTTTTTTCGTAATGCTTTTAAGAGACAGACCTGTGCATGAGAGCAATATTTAGTATTTCATGGATAAAAAACCTTTTGACTGAAAACAAGCGTTTCTATAATGCGCTATTTCTCAGCACTATATCGGCGATTCTTTCACAGGGACTGAATTTTCTGACACTGGTGTTTATCACCAGAAAACTGGGTGAAAGCAGCATGGGCCACTTTTCTGTGATACAGAGTGTTGTTCTTCTGCTGGCGAGCTTCGGTCTGCTGGGGCAGAATATTTCTTCCACAGCCCTGACCTCCAGATTCCGTTCAAAGTACCCTAACCTTGCAGGACTTCTCATTGGGAATACCTATATGCTATCGGCTTCAGTGCTTGCAGTGGTCGGATTAACAGCTGGTCTTACCTCCGCATATTTTTTCCCCGAGATATACCTCGATGCTTTAAGCAGATCACTTAGCCTGGCAGTTGTCATTGTATGGACCTTCTCGATGACGTTCGACATGTTGCAGGTCGGAATCCTGATAGGATTTGAAGCATATAAGGATCTGGTTAAAACAGATGCCCTGAAAGGGATGATATCAATATCACTGATTTTACCTCTTGCAACACGTTTTGGTGTTGCCGGTTTACTGACAGGGTATATTGTATCAAGTATTCTGGGTGTACTAACCAATCAGTATTTTATCAGGAAAAACCTGAAACAATATAACCTCCGTATCCGGTTCAAATTTTCGCCCATGATAATACGGAAAATACTGAATATAGGCATGCCTGTTTTCACAGCGTCATTATTCATCAGTTTCGCCACATGGCTCACAAATAAGCTGATCTTTGCTGAAGCAAACGGGGCCGTTGCTCTGGGTATAGTCTTTGTCTGCAGGCAGATCATGACATTGATACAATTCTTTCCGGTGCAAATCTCAAGGGTTGTCCTGCCAATTATTGCCGGGGGAAATAATCAGAACGATAAACGTAAAGTCAGTAAATTAAGCCTGGCAACTGTATTATTAGTATGTTTTTCTCTTGCTTTTGCAGGCCTGATCTTTGAAAAATTCATACTTCTGGCATATAATCTCGATCCGCTGACGGCAGCGATACCCTACAGGATAATCCTCATAACAGTAATATTCTCAGCTGTCAATATGATACTCGGCCAGTTCGTTATCGCCGGGAAAAATCCATGGGTACGCACATATGCCGACATCGCAATTGCTGTTTTAATGGTGGTGATCACACTGCTGCTGAGAGAAACTCATCTGTATACTGCACTCCCTTATGCCATGCTGGTGTCATTTATTATAAGTGACCTTATAATAATATTTCATCTGAAGGGAAGAAAGTTACTTATAAACGGATTCTTGAAAAATAACTTATGAACAGTATGAACACCGGCAGAAAAACGGAATCAGATATTAAAAGGATCGCAATCATCTATATATGCACGGGAAAATATCAGATCTTCTGGGATAACTTCTACAGGAGTTCAACCGGGTATCTCCTTACCATGCATGATAAACACTATTTTGTTTTCACCGACAGCAGTTCCATTGTAAATTCCGGCAACATCACGGTTATATATAAAAAACCTGAAGGCTTCCCGACCGATTCTCTGCTTCGCTTCAGGATGTTTAGTTCAATAGCCGACAGGCTCAGAGATTATGATTATGTATATTTTTTCAATTCCAACCTGATTTTTACAGCACCCGTGAACGAAGAGATATTCCCCGACAATTACATATCTGGTCTGGCAGGTGTTATACATACGGGGTATTTCAATAAACATCACTTCTGGTTTCCTTATGAAAGAGATCCTGCCTCCAAAGCCATGATCCCCCACAAATACGTGAAGTACAGGTATTACATGGGAGCATTTTTCGGGGGAAGAACATCGGCATTTGTTCAAATGTCGGAGGAGTGCGATCGATGGGTAACTGATGATCTGGAGAAGGGGATAATAGCTGTATACCATGATGAATCGCATCTTAACCGTTATTTCATCGACAGGGAAATCCTTGAGCTGGATCCATCCTATGCCTATCCTGAAGGATGGAATATACCTTTTGTCCCGCGTATCATCATTCTTAATAAAGTAATACATGGCGGGCCTGAATTTGATAAGATGGCCGGAATATCACCGGTTAAAAAGGTGAAAAATAAGTTCTGGTTTATCTTTAAAACATTAAAATGGTACTTTAAATAATTGTTATGATAGCTGTCAGGTTCTGGGGCGGACTTGGTAACCAATTCTTTCAATATTCCTTCGGGAGGGCTCTGGCTCTTAAAACAGGAGAAGACCTCCGTTTTTACATGCTGGATAAGGAAAAAACTCCCGCTACTCTTTCAATAACTGAGTTTGACGCGGATATCTTATTTCTGCAGCCGGAAACCATGAAAAAAATATACTTCTGCTATGGAAACAACCTGATGGTACGTGCAGAAAGGAAGCTTACCTCTCTTTTTCCGTTCATCCACCCCGGCATAATGATTGAGAAGGGTCCGGGCTACAGTGAAATAGGAGAACCATACAATAAATATTTCGATGGTTACTGGCAATCATACCGCTACTTCAATCATATTGCAGACCGGCTTAAAGAGGAACTGACCCTGAAGCGATCGGTTAAACTTCCCTGTTCCTGGTTTGAGGAAATAAATAGTTGCCAGTCAGTGGCTGTACATGTAAGAAGGGGTGACTATCTTTCCGGAAGGAGCAGATCGGTTTATCACCAGTGTGATGAACGATATTACAGTAATGCAGTGGACCTTATCAAAGAAAAGGTTAAGGATCCTGTCTTTTTTGTATTTTCGGATGACATTGATTGGGTAAAACGTAATTTTATTTTTATGCCTGATTCCACCAGGTATGTAATTCACGAAATGGATAAGCCGGATTGTATTGATAATGTCCTTATGAGGCAATGCAGACATTTTATCATTGCCAACAGCACATTCAGCTGGTGGGCTGCGTTCCTGGGTGGCAACAACGAGAAGACCGTTATTGCACCTGAAAAATGGTATTTGAATAAAACAGATTTCCTCATCAGTGACCTTATACCTTCCAGATGGATAATGATGTGATAGTAAGCATAGGCATGCCGGTATATAATGCGGGGAGATATCTGAGATTTGCCATTGACTCTGTTCTGGCACAGACTTTCCCTGATTTTGAGCTTATAATTACATCGGATGGCTCGTCTGATGACTCTGTGGAAATAGCAGGAAGCTATAATGATCCAAGGATCAGACTTATAATTGATAATACCAACAGGGGAGTCCCATACCGCATCAATCAGCAGATAAAAATGGCAAGGGGTCGATTTTTTGCCAGGATGGATGCAGATGATATTATGTTTCCCTGGAGGATTGAGAAGCAGCTAAAGTATCTTCTTGACCACCCGGAGACAGATGTGACCGGAAGTGAGGCTGTCGTGATCGACGAAAAGAATATAGTGATAGGATACAGGAATAGTAATCCTGAATTCACTTCTGAAACAATACTGAAGGAGATACTGTTTAATCACCCTACAATTTGCGGAAAGAAAGAATGGTTCACTTGCCATCCATACAACGAAGAACTGTCGGGAGCGGAGGATTACTATCTTTGGAACACGACCCTCAGGGAATCAAAATTCCATATTATGACGTTTCCATTGATGTTTTACCGTGATCCTCCGTCATCATCTGTTGAAACCTATCTGCGTCGGCAGAAAGTGCTGAGGAAAGCTTTTAAAATGCTCCATGCTGATAATCAGATCACTAATAGTCAGTTCAGAAAACTGACTGCAGCCTGCCGCTCCAAAAGTATGATTTATTCAATCCTGAGTATCATGAATCTGTCAGGTACCCTTATAGCGCGAAGAAATAGAAGACTTGACAGCGAGCATCAGAATAACTATCAGAACCTGCTGCACAGTATAATTTCCGGCTGAAGAAACAAAATGATAAGATGGCTTCAATATTACATGTGGTAAATACTTATTTCGCTGTTCCCTATTTCATTGGTGAACAGTTTCTATATTTCATGGATAAAGGCCACGAATTGCATCTTATCTGTCCTGAGTCAGAATTCCTTGAACAGTACAGCCTTGACATGAAGTTCAAATATAAAACCGTTGAAATAACCAGAACATATACTCTATTTAAAGACATCAAAGCTCTTTTTATTATATATGGATATATAAAGAGCAACAAAATTGAGATAGTGGTTGGCCATACTCCCAAGGGGGCACTGCTAGCCATGTTTGCAGGATGGCTCAGAAAAACTCCGGTTAGAATTTATTTCAGGCATGGACTTGTTTATGAAACCAGGCGTGGTCTTGCAAGAAGAATACTGATAATGGCTGAAAGGATCTCTGCGTATTTTTCAACTTTAATAATATGCGTCAGCCCTTCAATTGCCAGGGTCAGCCTCAGAGACAACCTAAATCCGTCCGGAAAGCAAACGATACTCGGCCGCGGTACATGCGGTGGTATAGATACACGCAAAATTTTTAACCCGGGGGTAATAAGGCAGAAAGATCTGATGGTTCTGAAAGAACAGTATAAAATAAGTGCCGGCGATGTGGTTATAGGTTTCTGTGGCAGGATAGTTCCTGATAAAGGAATAATAGAACTTATCGACTCTCTCGATATCCTCAGGTCGCGTAATCCTGGTATCAGATTTATTATAATGCTTGTCGGGATACTGGAAAACAGGGACAGGTTGCCAAAGCCTACACTGGATAAGATGAAATATGACAGGGACATTATCCTTACCGGCTATGTGAGAGAAAATATAAATTATTTTTACTCGATGATGAATATTTATGTTCTTCCTTCATTCCGTGAAGGTTTTGGCATGAGCGTCATAGAAGCAAGTGCTATGGAAATACCCGTGCTCACAACCAGGGCAACCGGATGCGTTGACGCAATAGTTGAAAATGTCACAGGAAGATATATTCTTAACAACCCTCAGTCAATTGCAGAAGGTATTGAATTTTACGTGAAAAATCCCGAAAGTGCACTTTCGGCAGGAAAGGCAGGAAGAGAATTTGTCAGGCAGAATTTTGATAACCTGATGCTCTGGATGGAACTGGAGAACTATTACCGCTAAGCGGCCCTAATTCTGTTAATAAAATAACAATGGAGGCGATCAGGGATAAGATCAGCAATTATGCAGCAGAAACAGGCTTCTGGTCATTGTGCTGCACTCTTTTTCTGCTTTCATTTCCCCGTTCCTGGTCATTATACCCGCTCGGATTAATGCTTTTTTGCGGACTGATAATCTGGTTTGCTGATTTTAACAACGTTGCGGGGAGGTTTATAAGATCATGGTACATTGTGCTCCCTCCGATGCTTTATTTTATTCTTCATTTAATCAGTGTATCATGGCAAAAAGCAGGGATCTCACTACTTGAGGGAAGACTGATGTTCCTGCTTATCCCTCTGCTGGGTTTGCCGGTTTTTTTCAGAGAAAATACCTTCAGAAGAACTTCATATGCACTGACAATATATATAGCCGGACTTGCACTTATCTGCCTCTACCAGACTGGCAGGATACTGATAAATATTTTTACCGGATATCCCGGGGAAGTCAGTTTTTTTGACTGGATGAATCAGCATGATCCGTCTTTTTTCTCTTTGGGATTCTCAATCTTTGAACATCCTACCTACCTTGCCTTGAAACTTAACTGGGCAATCATTGTTCTTATATTTTTTCATGGAATGACAGTATTAAAAAAGAAATACACAATCCCTGTCATAATCCTGTTCTGCTCTGCTCTCATTTTTGCCGCATCTAAAGCCGGTCTGATAATATTGGTGACAATTCTTATGATCTCACTCTTCCGCACACTGAGAAAAGGAATTCACAGCACTGTTATTTCGGCCGGGCTTATTACAATCATGATAGTTTTTACAATATTCCTTTCATTACGGATTAACAGGATAGATATGTACTTCACTGAAGTGAAGAGCAGGCTTGTCATCGAAAATCCTGATCTTAAAAATATTGATCAGCGAACCCGCGAATGGTATTCGGCATTTCAGATAATAAGGCAACAGCCTTTGTCAGGTACAGGATTTGCAAAAGCAGAGGAGAAATTAGTGGAAGAATATGTGAAAAACGGTTTCAATGATGAAGCACTCCTGAGGCTGAATGCTCACAATCAATTCCTTGAAGCTCAGATGACTTTCGGTATAGCCGGTACTGTGACACTTTTTCTCATGCTTTTCCTGCCTCTCTTTTTCAGAAGCAGGATGATATCTCCACAGCCAGTAATTGCTCTGATAAGCCTGACGATCTGTTTCCTGCTTATTGAATCAATGTTTAACCGCCAGTGGGGTATTATGTTTTTCCTATTGTTCATAAATCTTCTTGCTCTGAAATTAAAAGAATGATATATTCAGAGAATGAATAATTGTTTAAATTTACTTTAGAATTTAGCTTTATATATGCTGTCTGAAGTTCCTGACATTTTAATAATTCTGCTGGGATTCCTGCTCGCCTTTGCAATTACATTCTTCGGAATTCCCAGGATCATCAGACTGGCCCGTCAGAAAGGCCTGTACGATATTCCGGGTACACGCACCTCACACAATGAACCGACACCCCGGCTGGGTGGAGCAATGATTTTTGCAGGAGTAATACTTACTTCCGTACTGTTTACCGATTTTGAGAACGCGGCAAAACTAAAATACCTCATTGCAGGTATGCTGATACTTTTCTTCATCGGCATTAAGGACGATATTATAACACTTACTCCTCCGAAGAAGATACTGGGTCAGATTTTTGCATCAGGTATTATTGTGGTACTCGGAAATATAAGAATTGTTGACTGTTATGCCTTTTTTGGTATGGAATATCTTTCTTACGCCATCAGCATCATAATTTCCATTCTTATCTTCATGGCTCTGATAAACAGTATAAATCTTATCGATGGGATAGACGGACTTGCTGCAGGTGTTGGCATAATAGCATCTGTTGCTTTCGGAACATGGTTCTTCATGTTCGGTCATATCTCAATGGCAGTTATCTGCGTTTCACTCCTGGGATCACTTATAGCCTTTCTGTATTTTAACGTTTTCAGTAAAAGAAATAAGATATTCCTTGGAGATACAGGCTCCCAGCTGATAGGATTCCTGCTTGCCGTATTTGCTGTTTCCTTCCTTGAACTTAATGCTTCAATTCCCGACGATACGAAGCTTGGAACAGCACCGGCAATAACTCTTTCGATTCTGATAGTCCCGGTAATAGATACTCTGAGGGTTATTTATATACGGCTGCGCAATAAAAAATCTATCTTTAAGGCCGATCATAACCACATCCATCATGCAGTATTGAGTGTGTCAAAAACACACCTCATAGCTTCACTGACAATACTGTCAGTAAATATCACCCTGATTATTTTTACAATCGTTTTCAGACACCTTGGCAATACGATACTGATAATAGCCCTGGGTATACTCAGCACTGTACTGATCTACCTTTTAAACTACTACAGGCACAAAAATCAAACTGATCAGGTAAAATAAAAGCGCTTATTTGTATTTGTCAAAAACTCCGGAAAGGGCTTTCCTGTTAGCCAGCAAAATCAGGAGTAACAGCGTCAGGAAGAAGATGGCCGGTACTATTCGGAGAGCATAATATTTACCTCCGTTGGTTCTTCGAACCGGAGCTGAAAAATCACTTAGAACGGTAACAACTTCTTTATACAGGTTCAGATCTGTTTCCAGTAATTGCTTTCTTGCATACAGGGAATAGATATCATCTATAACCAACTGGGTGCTGTGTTCCTGGAGAAATATCATCTGACCTCCTTCTTTAGGCAGTCTGTTCCGTGTCTCTTCAAAGTATTTAACCTTCTGAAGACTGTCTAGGAGCATAATATCATAATCTATCCTCGAAATTAATTCTTTATTCTGCCTGATCCTTATCTGATTTCTCTGATATAACAGGGAATCGGACCGTATGTATCTGATCAGCCCGCTTCTTACGTTTGCCAGATAGACAGGATCTTTTATTTTAACCCTCACGTTGAAACGGTCCGTCATCATTACGTTAAGAGTATCGTAAACATTATGTTTTCTTTTGTAGTCGACTTTATCAGGAATTCCGTCGTTATTGTTGTCGATTATCCAGAAAGCATCAATGTCTTTGATGTTTTTTATTATCTCGCCTTCGAGTGAAAGCAATTCCTGCAGTTTCTGCTGATTTTTTTCTTTTGTGTAAATATGAAGCCTGGATATTTTCTCTATAAGGTCCGAATTGTCACCTACATTGGTTCTTAATACAATGTTCGACTGGTACAGGGGAGGGCTGGTATATTTGAAGAGGTAAGAAAGTCCGATCCCGATTATGCCGCTAGCAAGCAGAGGCAGCCAGTTCCTCAGCAGGAAAACCACAGATATCAATACAGCTCTTCCGACGTTATTTCCGGCACGGAGGATAGATTTACCTATCTGCCTGAATAGGTCAAGAAGATCAACTTCGTCTGCATTGGTGTTATGAACAGAGTCCTTCTTATCCATAAGATCATTCATTGATGCAGAACAAATTTAAAAATATTTCAGGTATCTCCAACCCGTGGTTTAAATTAGCTGCAGGACCTTCAATGCAAGATCTTTCACCATTGGCTTGTAATCCTTGATGAATTCACCTGTAACCCTGTTGCCTATTACAAGACATAGTGTCAGAGCCTTATGACCCAGCAGACCTGCCAGGCCATAGATTGCCGAACTTTCCATTTCGTAATTTGCAACAAATCTTCCTTTAAGGGAAAATTCAGCCAGTTTCCTGTTGATGTCAGGATCAAAGGTCCGGAGCCTCAGTTCCCTTCCCTGCGGGGCGTAGAAACCAGGAGCTGAAATCGTTATCCCCTTAATGAATTTTTCGCTGCTGAATAGCGATACAAGTTCCCTGTTTGCATTCACAGCATAAGGGTAGGAGAGGGTGTCAGGCCATTCAAGATACTGTACAAGTACATCTGAAAGATATGTATCGAGCAGCCAGTCATATCCTTCATAGAAATGCAGGAGACCGTCAAATCCTACTGCCGTCTCGGAAAGTACCACTGAACCTGCAGGAACATCGGCCCTGATGCCTCCTGATGTCCCCAGCCGTATGAACGTCAGCGATACTGGTTCTTCTTTCGCTTTGCCTGTTTTCAGATCTATATTGACCAGAGCATCCAGCTCATTTATGAGAATATCTATATTATCGGTTCCAATCCCCGATGATATTATTGTTATCTCTCCGCTGTTATCAAAACTTCCTGTAACGGTTTTAAATTCTCTGTTCGCTTTCCTCACCCTCACTTCGCTCAGAAGCTCAGAAAGCATATCCACACGCCCGGGATCCCCAACAATAATTATCCTGTCTGAAATATCATCAGGATAGAGGTTCAGGTGAAATATAGCACCATCACCCGATGTAATAAGTTCGGTTTCTTTTTGCATAATTCAAGATTGAAGAACAAATTTACAATTTTCCTTTAAGGCCTGCTAATTGTAGTAGTTCATTATGTGACCTGAGATCAGGTTAAGAGATATCTCTGCAAGTTTGGTCTGGTACTCGACCGAAAGAAGGCTCTCCCTTGCATCGAGAAGGCTCTTCTGAACTTCACGCAGGTCTATTCCCGACAGGCTGCCCAGTTTGTATCTTTCCATTGCGATGGAGAGGTTCTCGGTGGCTGTTTGTAAATTCTGCTTTTCGAGTTCAATAAGTCTGAGAAAATTGCTGTAGGCACTGTAAATGGTTATCAGATCAGCTCTTACACCCTGTTCAAGCTCCTGGTACCTTAATTCCGTGTTCTGAAGGGATATCGACGAATTGCGGATAGTTCTTCTCTGATTCATCCCGTCAAAGAGATTAAATCCAAGCGTTAAACCGTAACTAAGTCCGTTGGTCTGCTGATTTGATGATGACCCTGAGGAATAGGTATTGAAATTGTAATTATATCCCGATGAAGCTGTAAGGTATGGATATGACCTGGATTTTGCAAGCCTGTAATCAAATTCTGATACATTCATGTTCGATCTGGCAATCTGCAGGCTGGTATTATTCTCAAGAGTTTCTGTCAGAAGTTTCTCATAGAGAAGCTCCTGATTCACTTCTATAGTCGTATCACGGGTAACAAACTGACCGTTCAGATCCTCAACCGCCAAAAGTTCATTAAGCCTTACCTGTGCGGCGTGGACCGTTTCACATTGCTTTGAAAGCCTTGAGCTGTCGGCATTCAGGTATACTCTCGACTGAAGTACCTGTAATTTTGAACTGCTTCCCAGGAGATATCTGTCTTCGTCGATCCTGAGCCTTTCCTTTGAGAGGGAAACAGCATATCTGAGGTTTTCAAGGAGTTTGACCTGCTGAATATAATTGTAGTAGGCAGCAACGATATCGGAAACAAGATTCTCTATGGCGAACTGTGTGTTCAGCTCTCCCAGATTTTTAAGTTCTCCCAGTTTACGGTATGTTGTGGTTACACTGAAGCCTTCAAATATCGTTAGTCCGAGATTTAATGAGGCAGCATTGGTTGTATTGTGGATATTACCTGAAAAGGTACTGTTAGTATCACCGACATTCGTTCTGATGTCGTTCAGTGTCCCGCTGTGTCTGCCGCTGAGATTAAGAGAAGGGAGATACCCTGCATTGCCTGGTGTATAGTTGTTCCGGGAAATTATTTCGCTGTTTTTTGTGATCATAAGCGAATAGTTCTTCTCCAGCCCGGTACTGATACAGGATCTGATATCATATATCTGCTGGGCAAAAGTCTGACTGGCTGCCAGTATAATGTATAAGCTAATCAACAGCAACCTTATCTTCATTGTTTTTTGTATTTGTTTCACTGGAAATGTAAGTATAGATTGCAGGCACGACGAAAAGTGTGAGGAAAGTCGAGAATATCATACCTCCCACAACGGCAATACCCATTGCCACACGGCTCTGAGCTCCTTCTCCCAGCCCGAGTGCGAGGGGAAGGATTCCCAGTATAGTTGCAAGGCTTGTCATCAGGATAGGCCGGAACCTTGACGCTGCAGCATATTTGATGGCATCGAATTTATTCAGACCTGCTTTTTTGCGCTGGTTGGCGAATTCCACAAGCAGAATACCGTTCTTCGACACCAGTCCGATAAGCATGATAATGCCTATCTGGCTGAAGATATTCATAGTAACATTAAAATACCACATAAATAACAAGGCTCCGGTAAGTGCAAGAGGCACCGTCATCATTACAACAAAAGGATCCTTGAAACTTTCAAACTGGGCAGAAAGTACCAGGAAAATCAGGATTAGGGCAAGTACGAATGCAAACATGAGACTCGATGAGCTCTCCCTGAAATCCTTGGAATCACCTGCAAGAGCTGTCCTGAATGAGTCATCAAGGACCTCGTCGGCTATCTGGTCCATTTCTTCCAGTCCTTCACTTATAGTTTTTCCTTTTGCCAGTCCTGCCGATACGGTTGCTGCAACAAACCTGTTATACCTGTAAAGCTGCGGGGGAGCTGTTTCTTCAGTCAGTGTCACCAGATTATCAAACTGGATCATCTCGCCCCGGTCGTTCCTTACATACAGCGATTTAAGGTCCAGTGGCTTGTTACGGTCTTCACGGGCAAGTTCGCCAAGGATCTGATATTGTTTTCCGTTCATGAAGAAATAACCAAATCTCTGACCGCTCAGGGCAAGCTGCAGTGTCTGTCCTATACTTTGTGTAGAAACGCCCAGAAGAGTTGCTTTTTCACGATTTATATGTATTCTGAGCTCCGGTTTTGTAAACTTCAGGTTCACATCTGCCATCTGGAGCACATCGCTTTCCATTACCCTGGCCATAAACCCTGGAAGAATATCTCTTAGTTTCTCAATTGATGTTGCCTGCAGAACGTATTGAACAGGCATTCCCGCACGCCTGCTGCCGAATGTAGACTGCTGCTGTACAAATGCTCTGGCTTTTGTCTTTGTCCTGAGATCCACTGCCAGCTGGTCAGCTATTTCCTGCTGTGTTCTTCTTCTTTCGTCAGGCTTGCTCAGCATCAGCCTGATGATTGCGAAACTACCGCCCCGTATCATGGTTGTATAACTGATCCTTTCAGGGACTTTTTCTTCAACGAATTCAGAAATGTCATCAGCATAACTGAGCATGTATTCGTATGTTGCTCCTTCGGTGGCCGACATATTAATAGTAATCTGTGACCGGTCTTCGAGGGGAGCCATTTCCGATGGTATGGTATTCCACAGGAGCACCACAAGGCCCAGGGCTGTAACCAGTATGACCAATGCCATTCTCCTGTGTCTGAGGAAAACGTCAAGAGAGTTTTTATACCAGTTGTTGAGTCTTACAAAGAATTTCTCCGTTTTCCTGAAAAACCAGCTGTGATTTTTTTCATGCCTCAGAAGCTTTGTGGAAACCATAGGAGTGAGTGAAAGAGCGAGAAAAGCAGAGATTGTTACTGCACCGGCCATTACGATACTGAACTCCCTGAACAGCCTTCCCGTGATCCCCTGAAGAAATACTATCGGGAAAAATACCGACACGAGAGTTATTGTAGTTGAGATGATGGCAAAATATATTTCTTTCGATCCTGCAAGTCCGGCTTTCACGGGTTCCATACCCGCTTCCACCTTCACATAAATGTTTTCCATGACAACAATTGCATCATCGACCACTATTCCGATGGCAAGCACCAGAGCCAGAAGTGTAAGGACATTGATGGTGAAGCCCGCGATGTACATTATGAAAAATGAACCGACCAGTGAAATGGGAATGACCAGTATGGGAATCAGAGTTGCCCTCCAGCTCCTGAGAAAGAAATATATGATCACCACAACCAGAAGGAATGCGATGTAAATAGTATTCTGAACTTCCTTTATCGAAGATCGTATATATTCAGTGTTGTCATAATTCACATTTATAATAACATCATCAGGCAGGTCTTTCTTAATGTATTCCAGACGTCTGTATACCTCGTCAACGATATCGATATGGTTTGAGCCGGGCTGCGGTATTATTGCCACCTGAGCCATGGGCACTCCGTCACGCTTCAGTATGCCTCTTATATCTTCTGGTCCGAGTTCAGCCCTTCCAATGTCGCTGAACCTTACAATCTGATCGCCTGATTTTTTTATGATCAGGTCATTAAATTCCCTGGGCGTGGTCATAAGCCCTAGTGTCCTGATAGTAAGCTGCGTGTTTGTTCCTTCTATGCTCCCCGACGGTAATTCAACATTTTCCCTGCTGATGGCATTCCTTACATCCATTGGCGTAAGACCGTAACCGGCAAGTTTTGCCGGATCCATCCATAAACGCATTGAATAACGCTTTTCACCGAAAATGCTGACTGCACTTACCCCTGATATTGTCTGAAGCTGTTCCTTAAGAGTCAGATCAGCTATCTCCGAAAGCTGCAACAGTGATCTTTTGTTGCTTTCCACTGTAAGAAAAAGTATCGGATTTGCATCTGCATCTGCCTTTCTTACCGTAGGAGGGTCACAGTCGCGGGGCAGAAAACGCGTTGCCTGTGAGACCTTATCCCTTACGTCGTTTGCAGCTGTCTCAAGATCTACCGAAAGCTCAAATTCGACTGTAATGTTACTGCCACCCTGACGGCTCACACTTGTAAGTGACCTTACCCCGGGAATTCCGTTGATATTCTGTTCAAGAGGCTCTGTTATCTGTGTTTCGATGACATCCGAGTTTGCACCCGGGTATGATGTGCTTACAGTAATAATAGCCGGATCAACGCTTGGGAACTCCCTTATACCCAGATATGTAAGCCCGACAAATCCGAAAAGCAGGATTATTATTGCGAAAACCGTAGCAAGTACAGGTCTGTTTATGCTGGTTGATGAAATACTCATATCTTATGGCTTGCTACTGGTTAGTTATCAGTGTATCCAGAACCACAGGCAGATTATGACGCAGCTGAAGTATCCCTGTTGTAATAAGGGTATCACCGAATTCAAGGCCTTTTGTGATCTGTACCATAGATTCTGTCCGAAGGCCGGTTTCGACTTTTACAGAAATAGCTTTGCCCGACCGGTAAACATAAACCATTTCTCCTTCCATCTCAGGTGTGATCGCTTCACTTGGAATTGATTTTGCATCGTCTATCTGTGAAAGAAGAAGAGTCACTGATGCAAATCTTCCTGCTTTGAGTTCCTCGTTTCTGTTTGGATGTAATGCTCTTATGACAATTGTCCGGGTCTCTTCTTCAACCCTTGGATCAACTGCATAGACCTTTGCATCAAAGGGACTCGAACTTCCATCAACGGTGAAGGTCACAGGATAGCCTATATTCACTTGTTTTGAATAGCGTTCAGGAATCGAGAAGTCGAGTTTAATAGGGCTTATCTTTACCAGTCTGGCTATCTTCGTCGAAGGATTTGCATAGCTTCCCTCGCTCAGGTATCTCAACCCAATTATACCGTCGAATGGAGCACGGAGCTCGGTCTCAGAAATCCTCGCAGTGATGAGGTTAATATCTGCCTGAATGGTCTGGAGCTCTGTAACTATCTGATCATATGCTTCCTGGCTGATAGCATCCTTGTCGAGAAGGGATTTCTGCCTGAATTCTTTTTCTTCTACCAGCTTTTTCTGGGCTTCCAGCTTCTGGAGCTGTGCCTGAAGTGGCTTGTCGTTAATCTTTGCAAGAAGGTCACCCTTTTTTACCCTTGTGCCTTCAGTGAAATTTATGCCTACAATCTTTCCGGAAGTTTCAAATGAGAGATCAACCTCTTCATCGGGCCTTAGTGACCCGACACTGTTATACAGATCACTCATGGCAGTGGGAACCACAAGGAAACCACTGACGTTAAGTACCTGCCGTCCCTGTCTCATGCCCGGCACGGGTCCTTCGTTTTTATTCCCCATGTTAGCAAAGACTGGCTTGAGCTTGGGGTAAAATATAATCAGAGCCAGAACTGCTGAAAGCAGGACAATGATGACAATTTTTAGATTTTTATTCATAATCCGGTATGCGTTAGTGCAATCTATTTTATTGTTAAACAGATATTTTGGTCATGCCTTAAACCTGAAAATCCGGCCGATAATAGGATCTGACAAATGTAGCCATTTTGCAGTGCATAGAATTGGGCATATAACTGAAATATTGTTAAATTATCCTAAAATAAAGCTGTTACATGAAATGGGTATTTGCTTTTACTCATTCTCCTGTTAAAAAAAAATATATTTTTACCCTGAATTCTGAACCACATAATCAATGATACAGCGAATTCAGACAGTCTACCTCACTCTGACAACCATATTATCTGTTTTATTCCTCGTGATGGAAAGGACAGTATTTTTTACTGCCGTTAAAGGTCTTACTGCAGCACATGATAAAGGATTATCAGAAGCAACAGCAGCCGAAGGCTCCTCAACGAAGTATTGGCTTTTAATAATTGTTATAAGTATATTGTTACTTTCAGCTTTACTGTCACTGATAACGATATTTTACTACCGGAAACGCAGGATTCAGATGAAGCTTGCATCTGCCGTTATTACAGGTGTCATACTTGCAACAGTAATGTATATCCTTTACTTATTTCTCCTCTCCGGTAAAAACATGAGTACAGGCATATCTGTAATAAACCTTACACTGATTGTGCTGACACTTCTGAGTGCGGTTCTTGCATACAGGGGAATAAAAAAAGATGAGGAACTTGTCAGGTCGTATGACCGGCTGAGATGAAGGCCAGGTGTCAGCTTAATGCTGACTTCTGTAATTTAAAATCAGATTATCTTCAGGTTCTCCTGGGTAGTAATCTTTTCACAGTAGTGACATTTTAGAGCCACACTCTTTTTAGATACTACACGGAATTTTGTAGTTACCTGTTCAAAATTTGTTATACATTTGGGGTTCATGCACTTTGCAATTCCCACAATAATGTCGGGCACCACCACCACCTTTTTTTCTACTACCTCATAACCTCTGATTATGTTAAGCTTGGCATCGGGAGCAACCAGTGCTATCCTGTTGATGTCGTCGTCCTCAAAATACTTATCCGCGATCTTTATAATGGCTTTTTTACCCAGTTTCTTGCTTTCCAGGTTGGTTCCGAAGGTTATCTGATGATCAAACCTGTCGAGCCCGAGTATCTGGATTACTTTAAAAAGGTTTCTGGCCGGTATATGATCTATCACGGTTCCGTTCTGGATGGCGCTGACGCTTAATTGCTTTGGTTCCTTCATTGCATTAATCCTCCCTTGTATTTATTCCAAGTAAAGTACACAGTATCGCCTGCCTGGTGAACACTCCGTTCAGGGCCTGCTCGAAGTAGTAGGCTTTTGGGTTGGAATCCACATCAGTATCAATCTCGTTCACCCTTGGAAGAGGATGTAATATCCTCATGTTGGGCTTCGTGTTCTTCAGCATCGAATTCTTAAGCACATAGACATTCTTTACTTTTTCATATTCAATCGGATCAGAGAATCTTTCTTTCTGGACCCTTGTCATATAGATAATATCAGCTTTTGATATTATGTCTGTGAAATCAGAATGTTCATAATATTTAAGTCCCAGATTCTCAAGATAAAGTTTGAACTCCTCCGGCATCCTTAGTTCCTCAGGCGAAATGAAATTGAAGGTTGCATTCCATCTCGACATTGCCATCATCAGGGAATGGACTGTCCTGCCGTATTTAAGGTCGCCAACCATGAAAATGTTGAGATTCTCGAGTTTGCCCTGTGTTTTCCTAATTGAATACAGGTCGAGCATGGTTTGTGTCGGGTGCTGATTGGCACCGTCACCTGCATTGACAACCGGAACGGATGAGATTTCGCTTGCATAACGGGCACTGCCTTCAATGGGGTGTCTCATCACAATAAGGTCGCTGTAGCTGCAAACCATCCTTATTGTGTCATGAAGCGTCTCGCCCTTGGTGACACTTGAACTCGATACATCCGAGAAACCTACTACTTTGGCTCCCAGTCTGTTTATTGCACTTTCGAAGCTTAACCGGGTACGGGTGGAAGGTTCAAAGAACAGGGTCGCTATTACCTTACCATCGAGCAGCTTCCTCACAGGCTTCTTCTCAAATTCGGCAGCCATATCGAGTACTTTGATGATCTCTTCGCTGGAGAAATCATCAATAGAAACTAAACTCCTGTTTTTCATTAAATTGGATTTGTTTTTTTTGATCCTGGTCCGGATATAAAAATACAGAAGATCGGCAAGGCGGAAAGTTAATGTTGATAATTATTTAACAACTTTTAGATAAACATACCTGCCGTATATGTTATCAGTCACTGTATTTCAATCCTTCAATTCTGGAAAGACGTCCCAATATCCTTTCAATCTCTGATACCGGCAGTTCGGCTGACAAACGGCATTCAAGATCAATTTCCTGTGATTTAAAGGCGATATTTTCATCCTTCAGGACCTTCATTACATCATTCATCACGGAATACGGAAAGCTGATCATGTATTTATTGCGTACAACATGTTCTGTTATACCTGCATTTTTTAGGGCAGAGGCTGAAGCATTTCGGTATGCTTTTATAAGCCCGCTGACACCCAGCAGAGTCCCGCCGAAATACCTCGAAACAACCACCAGAACATTGGTAAGATCCAGAGACCGGATCTGTCCGAGTATGGGTCTTCCTGCAGTCCCCGAAGGCTCACCGTCATCATTTGCCCGCCATCGTTCACTGTCTGCTCCCAGAATATAAGCATAGCAGTGATGCCTTGCCTCATGATGCTCCTTCCTTACCGATTCAAGAATTATTCTTATTTCATCTTCATCTGCAACCGGGTATGCTTTTGCAATGAAACGGCTGCCCTTTTCTTTGTAGAAACCTTCAGAAACCCCGCTAATGCTCCGGTACGTAAAGGATGATGACATAATCTGATATATTTAGCATTGGCAGTTTAAGCAGTAATATTAATAAAACTGACCTTCCCAAATGCGGAATTCAGTCAAAAAATAATACTTTTGTTTCAACAGGAGGTATCGTATGGGAGTATTACTTGATGAAAAGGATCTTAACAAACTTATCGTAATAGGTGACCGTATTCTTATAAAACCAAAGACGCCTCAGTCGAAAACCAAAAGCGGCTTATATCTGCCACCGGGTGTAAATGAGAATGAAAAAGTACAGATAGGTTATGTTCTTAAAGTAGGACCGGGATATCCGATACCTTCGATAAACGACCAGGATGAGCCGTGGAAGAACCGCACTGACGAACCCAAATATGTTCCGCTTCAGCCTCGTGAAGGTGATCAGGCGGTCTACCTTCAGAACAGCGCCATTGAGATCGAATTCAACAGGGAAAAATATATGGTAGTCCCTCATTCTGCCATTCTGCTTCTTCTGAGGGACGAAGGATTGTTTGAATGACAGGAGATGACAGCAGAAAGCCTTAATGGAAAGAAAATACTGATCGTCGAAGATGACTTGTCGAGCCGCCTCTATTTAAATAAAATACTCGAAAAGACAGGTGCGACCCTGCTTAATGCCGGCGATGGCAGTGAAGCAGTCGATATTATTGCATCCGGCACCGGTATTGACCTGATACTTATGGATATTCAGCTTCCTGTAATGGATGGGTATACTGCAGCAGCCAGGATAAGAGAAATTAAACCAGGTATAAAAATAATAGCACAGACAGCTTACAGCCTTTCGGGTGATATGGAAGCCCTTATCGCTTCCGGATTCGACGATTATATAATCAAACCTATATTCTCAGGCCAGCTGATCGAGAAGATATCCCAACTGCTGGAACAGATCACTTAAGAACTTTTCCTTATCCTGCATAGATAGAAATAGCACTGAATTCCTTCCTGAAAGCTTCTATTTCTTCATTCCACCGTTCAATCTCGGAAATAGGGTCGAGCCTCTGTATAAGGCTTTCTCTCATCCCACAGTCGCCCGACAGGATATCAAAAGGCATCAGATTTTCTTCATATTCATACGGAGGAATCCTGAATTCAGTCATACCCGGCGGAGATGTTTCAAATATTGCGTCAATTATGTGAAGTGCAGTTGCAACAGGTTGATAATATTGTGGTTCAGTAACATGGATCTGGATGCCATGACACAACTGGCCTGAAAACTTGTTAAAAGCAGGTATGAAGCTGTGTTCTCTGAACCTGCATCCCTTGATACTCCTTTTGCGGAGATTGTCTGACAGCTTCCGGCTGTCGATCCAGGGGGCACCTAAAAGCTCGAAAGGTATAGTGGTCCCCCTTCCTTCTGAAACATTCATGCCTTCAAAAAGAACAGTTCCCGGATAAACTTTCGCGGTCTGCAGTGTGGGCATGTTCGGTGATGGTATGATCCATGGAAGTCCTGTTCTGTTGAACATCGTATCCCTTCTCCAGTTTTCCATCCATATAACATTCAGATCGCAATCTGGGATATGCTTCTCCCTGATCCACATGGCCATTTCACCTATGGTCATCCTGTGACAGAGAGGGATTGAGGCTCCTCCCACGAATGAAAAAAATTCCTTTTTAAGAACCGGACCATCATAGGGTACACTGCCGATTGGATTGGGCCGGTCAGCTATCCAGACAGGGATCCCGGCCACGGCACACGCTGCCATACATTCCTTAACAGTCCAGATATATGTATAAAGTCTTGCTCCTACATCCTGAAGATCGACCAGCAGAACATCAATATGATCAAGCATCGAGGGAAGCGGACGGCGGGTCTTTCCATACAGACTGAAAACAGGGATGTGAAGATAAGGATGTTCAAATCCTTCCCACTCGATCATGTTATCCTGGGTTTCACCAAACATGCCGTGCTGGGGACCAAAAATTGCGGTGAGACTGCAATCTTTCATGTCTGAGAATATCTCAGTGATATGTGTCAGATTGCTGATGACACTAGGGGCATGACATAGTATACCTATGCGTTTCCTTTTAAAGGCGGCAGGAACTTTTCCTGTTATTATATCCAGACCGGTTCTGACCATAAAACTTTTATTTGCACAAATATGTGTATTTTTGGCTATCTGATAAATATTAATGGCTTTTAAAAGATTACTAATGAAAAGTATTTCGGGATTCCTTTCAGCTTTAACCTTATCTTTCCTCTTATTCCTGTCATCATGCGCAGACAGAAATAATGTGAAGCTCACCTTAATACAGACAACTGATCTTCATGGCGTTATTCTGCCATACGATTATATTGAAAAAGAGCCTCTCCGGGCTTCACTGGCAAATTCGGCCACCTACATCAGGCATATAAGGGAAGCTGGAGAATCTGTCGTTCTGCTGGATAACGGCGACAACCTTCAGGGCCAGCCATCTGTTTATTATTATAACTTCATCGATACTGTTTCCCCGCACATCCTGTCTGAAGCCATGAACTGGCTCGATTTCGACGCCACAACTGTGGGAAATCACGATATTGAAGCCGGCCATAATGTCTACGACAGGCTTTCAGAAGAGTATGATTTCCCGATGCTGGCGGCAAATGCCGTGAACAAGATAACAGGTAATCCCTATTTCACTCCTTACGTAATCATAGAGCGGGACGGGATCAGAATGGCCATTCTCGGATTAATAACACCTGCAGTTCCTTCATGGCTTCCGGAAGAATTATTTTCCGGTATCGAGTTCCGGGATATGGTAGAGACTGCAAGGCTGTGGATGCCTGAGATTATGAAACAAAAACCCGACCTTGTGGCTGGTCTTTTCCATTCAGGATGGAACAGGGAGGATTATGAAGAGGTAAAAGGAAAAGGCCCTGTGGAAAACGGTTCGGCTGCAGTGGCTTATAATGTTCCCGGATTTGATATAATATTTTGCGGACATGATCATCGAATTGCTAATGAAAAATTCGCCAACGCACTGGGAGATACGATACTTATATTAAACGGAGGAAGCCGGTCGGAAATGCTGGCCCGCGCCGATATACAATTTGCGGGTAACAGGCTAACAGGACTGAAAGTAAAATCAGTCAGCGGAACGCTTATCAACGTAAAAGATTATGAACCTGATAATGAATTCATTGAAAAATTCAGATCATATGACGAGGCTTTACGTGAATATGTCGACATGGTGATCGGAACCTGCACATCAACGATCTCATCACGCGATGCATATTTCGGATCCTCGGCATTCGTTGACATGATCCACAAAATCCAGATGAAGATAAGCGGTGCCGGTATATCATTTGCTGCTCCCCTTTCTTTTGATGTAAGTATTCAGAAAGGCCCCGTTACAGTGGGCGATATGTTCAAGCTTTACAGGTTTGAAAATATGCTCTATACAATGGAACTGACAGGACTGGAGATCAGGAATTACCTTGAATATTCATATTCGGAGTGGCTTAATACCATGAAAAATGAATCGGATTACCTTCTCAAATTACGACTTGGTAAGGATGGAAAGCCGATACTGGTCAATGGTGAGGTATGGCTGAGAAACCAGTCCTATAATTTTGATTCTGCCGCAGGAATAGACTATGTTGTTGATGCCTCAGCACCTGACGGACAAAAGGTTACTATTCGCGGTCTGAGCACAGGAGATGGTTTTTATGAGAACAGAACCTATTCCGTGGCATTGAATTCATACCGGGGAAACGGGGGCGGAAGTCATCTTACCAGGGGCGCAGGGATTAAAACAGAAGACCTCATGTCGAGGGTTACTGCTTCTACAGATAAAGATCTTCGCTATTATATCATGAAAGAGATCGAAAGTATGGGAACCATACGCCCTGTAAAGCTTAATAACTGGAAAATAATACCTGAAGAATGGGTGGAAAAAGCAACACAAAGAGAATACAGGCTTCTCTTCAGCTCCGACAGATAACCGAATGAAGAAGTGAATTAACTCCAGCGAAATATTGTTAATGATTCCGGCGTTATAAGATTTTGGTAAACAGACCTGTTTAATTTTTTGTCAGATTGGCTGGTTCAGAAAAAGAAGCGAAGAAACTGCCCCTAGCGGAAGAATTCTATTCGATACAGGGTGAAGGTTTTCATAGTGGTAAGCCGGCTTACTTCATTCGTCTTGCCGGTTGTAATATCGGATGCAAATGGTGCGATACACCTTTTACATGGGATGCTGCACGGTATCCTCTTGTATCTGCCGATGAGATTGTAAAAAATGCGGTTGCTTCCGGGGCAGGAACTGTTATTGTAACCGGAGGAGAACCACTGTTATATAATCTGGATTACCTGTGTGAGAGTTTAAAAAGGAACAATATTTGCACTTATCTTGAAACATCCGGTACATACAGGTTGAGTGGTGTGTGGGACTGGATATGCCTTTCTCCCAAGCCCCACAGGCCTCCCTTGCCTGAAAACTACAGAATGGCTGATGAACTTAAGGTGATAATTCAAACGGATGATGATCTCCATTGGGCTGAAAAATCAAAACTTCTTGTCAGGGATGATTGCCATCTTTATCTCCAGCCCGAATGGAGCATATTTGAATCGGTCATTCCCCGGATTGTCAGCTATGTCAAACAAAACCAGACCTGGAAGATTTCTCTTCAGATCCATAAATTCATGAACATACCCTAGAATGAAATATACCGTCCTAATACTGATATATTTTTTGTCATTTCCGGCTTCAGAAATGATTTTCTCACAGGGACTTCATACCTCTTCGAATAAAGCCCTGAGGACGTACCATGAAGCTATGACCTACTATGATTATAACAATCTTGATAAAGCGGAGGAAACCTTCAGGCTTGCCCTGGAATATGATCCGAAATTCTATGAAGTTCATATGATGCTGGGAGAGCTGTATACAAAAAAAAGAGATTTCAGTTCAGCTGCCGCAAGTTACAACACTGCATTGAGTATTGATTCTCTCAGCTATAAGCCTGCAATTTATTTGCTAGCCAACGCAGAATTCATGGCATCAGACTATGATAATGCGTTGAAGCACTATAAACGATACCTGGCTCAGCCGGGTATTCCGCAAAAGAACAGGATTCAGGCTGAAAAAAATATTATTAACAGTGAGTTTGCGATAAAAGCCATTAAAGATCCTGTGAGCTTCAATCCTGAAAATATCGGCCCGGGTATTAACACTGAGGATGATGAATACTGGCCTTCAATAACGGCCGACGGACAGATATTTATGTTCACACGCCAGTTGTGGTCAGGGACATCCGGGATGACTATGGGCAGAACTCATGAAGATTTCTATGTCAGCTACCTTGGCGATGAAGGATGGGGAAAAGCATTCAATGCAGGAGATCCGCTTAATACAAGGTCTAATGAAGGGGCTCAGACATTATCTTCAAACGGTACATATATGTATTTTACTGCCTGTGAGAGATCAGGAGGTATGGGAAGCTGTGACCTTTATTATTCTTCATTCCGTGAAGGCAAGTGGTCAGTACCGCAGAACCTCAAATCACCTGTAAACTCAAGCTCATGGGAGTCAACTCCATCAATTAGCGCCGACGGCACAATGCTTTTCTTTTCGAGTAACAGGCCGGGTGGAAAAGGAGGTAAGGACCTGTGGTATTCAGTGCTTGGGCAGGATGGTTCATGGTCAGATCCTGTCAACCCTGGTGATATGATAAACACTCCATACGATGAGATGTCGCCATTCATCCATTTCGACGGACAGACTCTCTATTTTGCATCTGACGGACACCCGGGCATGGGTGGATTCGATATATACATGACAACCATGGCCGATGATTCATCATGGACTGAACCCAAAAACCTGGGATATCCCGTAAACACTTCAAGTGATGAAACAGGTCTTGTTATTGATGCTGCAGGTCAAAAAGCTTATTTTTCCTCACGACGTGACAGCCGGTACGGAAAGGATATTTTCTTTTTCGAGCTTGATGAGTCAGTCAGACCTAATCCTGTGTCATACCTCAAAGGCAGAGTTACCGACAGTGAAACAGGCAAATCACTCAGGGCTGAATTTGAACTCATAAACCTTTCTACCAATAAGGTAACAGTGAAAAACACCAGTGACGAGAAAGGTAATTTCATGGTCTGTCTGCCGGCAGGATATAACTATGGACTGAATGTGACCAGGGAAGGTTATCTGTTACATTCTGAGAGTTTTATGTTTGAAGGCCTGCATACTGTCCTTGAACCTATGGTAAAGAGGATAAGTCTCAGGCCTCTGAAAGCCGGAGAGAAAATGCTTCTTTCAAATGTCTTCTACGAAGTCGATTCCTGGGAACTAAGGAAAGAATCCATGGAAGAACTTAACAACCTGGCTGACCTTATCGCAAATAATCCCGGGATAATTGTTGAAATAGGGGGCTATACAGACTCAACAGGCACAGATGAGCACAACCTGGTGCTGTCGGAAAAAAGAGCACTTTCGGTTGTCAGCTATCTTAAAAATAAAGGTATTTCGACGCTGGGGCTGAAATACAGAGGCTATGGAAACAGTTCTCCGATAGGCGATAATGTTACATATGAAGGAAGGAAACTTAACAGGAGAACAGAAGTTAAGATTATCTCGACAGGAAATAAATAGAAATAGGGTGTCTCATAATAAAAATGAGACACCCTGCATTTTTCTCATGCTTGGTTGCATCAGACAGTGATGCTGATTGTATTCAGATTGCCATCATCGGATTGACAAATCTGTTTATGCTGATTTCCGGGCTTGCTGCGACTGTTTTTACCGGAACAGTAAAATAGATCGCAGAGCCTGTGATGCCATTGCATTCAATCCAGACTGTTCCACCCAGAATAGAAATAAGCTGATTGGCCAGGGTTATATTTATCGCTGTAACTGTATCGTTGAACTGGGTAAGCGATTGATTCAGATCCTCAGTATGAAGAAATTCTTTGCATTTGGAATAACCCTGGCCGGAGTCGATAACATGGAATGTTAAAGTATTGTCCCTGAAAGTATAACCAATTTTTATATATCCGGAATGAGTATTTCTCAGCGCATTCTGGAATAATATTCTGATAACTCTGAAAACGCTGTCATTGTCGATACGAATGAATCCGGGATCACCGAAACTGCTCTCGGCAACCAGTACTACTCCCTTATGAACATCCCTTGCCAGTATGTCCCTGAATTCAGTCATAAGGTCATTCAGAATAGTTGCCGGTTTACACTCTTTAATACCCGGCCTTGTCGAACCGGAATCAATAATCGCAGAATCGAGAAAATTATCCACCAGCTGAATCAACTGTTCGCAGGATGACTGAATCTGTCTGCTGAAATCATCTCTCTCCGCATCATTGAAATTATTTTCCTTAAGCAGATATGAAAAAGCTACTATGGAGTTCATGTGTGTTCTGACCTCATGTGACATTCCCGACAACAGCGAAGGACAATTCACAGCTCTGACACCTGACACATGACCAGTTGTTGTATTTTCAGCTTCACATTCAGTATCCCGGTTTGCCTTATTCATACCGACGTTTAACAAGTTGTAAGTTTATAGGTCCAGGTCTTCTATTTAATGTGCTTAAGTATTTTCCGTGCCTGTTTTCTGTATAGGCTTTCAGTTTTGCTGATCAGACTAAGCTGTTCGATGGCTTTTTCCGTTTCGTCAGTCTTAAGATAACACATTGCAAGGTACCACTGAGCATCCTCTATATACAGGTTGTCGTTGTTGTCTATAACCTTGTTGAATGAATTACTGGCTACCGGATAATTCTCCTGCTCAAAGCTCGAGACTCCGAAGAGGTATGTCGATTCCATGTCTCCGGGTGCTTTGTCGATCACTTTGAGAAAATAACTGGCAGCATTTCCGTAATCATGAATATTAAAATAATCCAGGGCTGTTAGGTAATCCCGGTCAGGAGAATCTGATAAAGACCTGGCAGAGGCGATTGTCTCATATGGTTTATGGTACCTGTCAATCAGCTCATCTGCCGGCAGGTTACGGTTGCCGACCATAAAAATACTCATCGAGATGAGAACAGCAGCTGCTGCTGCGGCATACCTGATGGAAGAATGTTTTCGTCTGACCACCCTGGCAGGAGGTACTGACCTCTGCATCTCAATAGTATGCAGTTTATTACGTAACCGCAAGACAGAGGTTTCTTTGAGAACCCGGTCCGTTTTAGCTCTCAGTTCAACCTCATCGCGTAACATTTTATTTCCCTCAATTTCCCTGAGGAACCATTCTTTTTCGGTGTCGTTCATTTCACCGGAATTATACCTCTCGATGAAATACGAAAAATCAATTGTCTTCATAAAATTCCATGTATTTAGTTTCTTAATCCATGATCTTAATGACTGATAAAGTTCAATATATAGTGTATTTATTTAATATACAGAGCATCAATGAACATGCTCCTGATGTACTTATTTCATCTCTGCCATGTAAGCCGGCAGCTTCCGGATAACCAAATTGTGATATATCCGGCCTGTATGTTCGTTGGATCCGTCACATTTGTGTCAGGACCACGGTTTTAATAATTTCAGATCTTTACCGGGGGCACGGGGGGAATTAAAATAGGCTCACCTCCGTCACCATCACCACCGCGAACTTTTCTCATTTGTTCTACTGTAAGAGCAAATTCAGCAAAAAACTGACCTGATTTTTTGAATTTCATGGTTTTCATTTTCTTTTAATTTTAATTTTATTGTTACTTTTTAAGGCTGATCGCATCAATGTTTTTCATTACTACATGTAAGACCCCCCCGATTTGTGACACGAAAAAATCGATTATTTTTCAATTATTTTTTAAATAGCTATGATCCAATCTATTACAAAGGTGTATTTTTCGAAATGAAAGGGGTGAATTTGATAATAACGGATATATTTGAGATATTTCGGAGGGAAAATCTCAGCAAAGGGATGGCAAATAAGCTTCTTTCATTCTTGTTCATCATCATGTCAGCGTCATTGTCAGCCACGACATCAGGTATGACTGATTTTTGCATGAGGGCTTTTAAATGCCCGATCCGGTCAGAAATCAGTAAATATGGCTTTCAGTATAATCCCCAAAAATTTTCCGGCGATATCAGGAATCAGATACGGCTTTTAAGTTCATCAGGCAATACACAAGGTCTTATAACCCTGTCCGACAGTCTTAGAAAATCAGCACAAATGAATAGTTCCGACACATCATTTAAGGCTGATGTATTATATTATTCCGGAGTTTGTCAGCTATTAGCTTCCCGCCACCGGCAGGCTCTGGCTGATCTTCAGGAATGCATAAAACTCAAGAAGATCATAAAGAAAAAAGATGATATATTCGGAAAAGCACTCTATAATGCAGGAATAGCATCCACTTATCTTGGGGAATATTTCCAGGTCATTAATTACATGACCGAGTACACAGAACTCGCAGGGTTGCTTTTCAGCAGTGACGGGGCTGAGATGATAGAAGCGCTAACTTCGATGGCCGGAGCTTCAACAGAACTTCACGATCATGAAAGTTTTGTCGGATTTGCTCTTCGTGCAATAGGTATCCTGAAATCAGCCGATACCAGGCAGTACCCTTATGGAACTCTCCGGACATTATACTCGGTAATAGGTGTTGGCTATGCCCGAATGGGAGAGTATGCAAAAGCAAGGATCTATCTGGAAAATGCAGAAGCCGAAAATAGCGGGAACAATCTGCCCACGGACGATCATTACATAAATCTGATCAACAGTCTCGCAATTACCTATGGTTATCTTGGCCTTGAAAAAAAATCGGCAGAATATCTTTCGCGGGGCATAGATCTCGCTGTAAACAACAATTCTGATCTGGCTTTCAATATGTTACATTCGTATGCCGTAACTCTTGGCAGATCAGGTAAAATATTGGAAGGGGAGGCGCTTCTGGAGTCGGTAGTGAAAAAGGCACGGCAGGTATACGGAAACGATTCCAGGTTATATATACAACAACTAAAAAATTATGCCGGATACCTTACATACTATTCACCAGACAACACAGGAGCACTCAGAGAATATGTTCACCTTCTGAATTATGTGAGCAGGCACAGCGATGACTCGCAGATGAACGGTCAGATCCTGGCAGGTTATTCAAGAGCTCTGTACAGGAATGGTGATTACCGGGAAGCCCTCAGCATCATAAGCACATTGCTTGCAGGCAAAAGCACCGGCGATCCGGAAAGATACCAGTACACCAATCCTGATATAGGTTCTTTAAATGCCGGCGGAAACACCCTGAGTATCCTGCAGCTCAAACATGATATCTTATGGGATATGTACAGGACTGAAAATACCTTCAGCTTCCTTGAATCAGCAGCTGAAACTGCCGGACTTATTATCGGAATGATAGACAAGATCCGGATAACTATCAGTGAAGAAGAAAGCAGGATTGTCCTTGGTGACAGATACAGAATAGCCTATCTCCATGCCATAAGGGATTTCGAGCTCTGTTTTACCATAACAGGGGAGAACCGGTACATGGAAAAAGCATTTGAATTTGCCGAAAGGAGTAAGGTGGCAGGGTTACTCGCAGCCACGCGGCAGCTTAAAGCCATACAGTTCCATATACCGGTTAATCTTGCTGAAAAAGAAAACTCTCTTCAGAGGATGATAAGCTTCTACGGCTCCAGAATAGCAGAAGAAAACGAGAAGGAAAATCCCGATGAGGCCCTGATAGAATCCTGGAATGAAAGAATGCTGTCGGCGGTTGCAGGCCGCGATTCGCTCATTAATACTTTTGAGAAGGACTTTCCGGGCTATTACTCACTTAAATACAATACAAGAGTGCCCGCAATGAAGGACATTCCCGCATTAACCGGCCGTAACAGTAATTATATAAACTATGTCATCGCCGATTCTGTAATCTATATCTTCCTGGTTAACAGAAAATACCATAAAATTTTTCCTGTAACGACCGATTCTTTATTTATGAAAAAACTGGCAGATTTCAGATCACTTTTATCAGATCCCTCCCAGTCGAAATCGGCCAGGTCAAAATTCGACACATACCAGGACATAGGCCACGAACTCTACAATATACTGATAGGTCCCGTAGGCAAATACCTCATCTCTGACAACCTGCTTATTTCCACTGATAATATTCTTTCATACCTGCCTTTTGAGACCTTTCTTTCAAAAAAATACAGTGGTGATGAAATACTCTATCGTAAGCTTGACTATTTAATGAATGACTATAATATCTCCTACGTCTATTCAGCGGCTTTCCTGAATGAAAACCTTGGGCGGAGGGAAAACAAAGTCAGAAATATGATTGCATTTGCACCTTCATACCTTCCCGGGATGAATTATGATACCCTGATCAGGGGAAAGTCTGACTCGGGCACTCTCCGGGATCTTCCCTATGCTATAAATGAAGCTGAATATGCTGCAGCTGTTGCCAAAGGTGAGGTTTTCCTGCACGATGAAGCCACGGAGACACTTTACAAGGACAAGGCCGGGGATTATTCAATAATTCACCTTGCAATGCATACAATACTCGACGACCAGAATCCTATGAATTCAGCCCTGATATTTTCTTCCTCACGCGATACCCTTAATGACGGGCTGCTGTATACCTACGAAATATACGGCATACCTCTGAGAGCAAGTATGATTGTGCTCAGTTCATGCAATACCGGAAGCGGTGTTCTCTCCACAGGCGAAGGAATTCTGAGCCTTTCAAGAGGATTCCTTTATTCCGGATCTCAATCGGTGGTTTTGTCACTGTGGAAAGTAGATGACAAATCAGGAACAGACATAGTCCGGATGTTTTATGACAATCTGCAAAAAGGAATGAAAAAGAACCTGGCTCTCAGGAAAGCAAGGAACAGATATCTTGAAGATGCCAATCAGCTAAAATCACACCCCTATTTCTGGTCAACACTGGTAATTTTCGGTGATAATTCCCCGCTTTTCAGGCGGACTACAGTTATTCCCCTAGTATCGGCTATTATACTTGCTGCTGGAATAATTTTATTTGTTTATCTGCGAAAGTTAAGAAGCTCATGATATTCCGGGTCTTCTTTCATTATTTCAAGTAATGCTTCCTTGGCCAGATATTTTTTACGCCGGGCATAGGTTTCATTTTTCAGTTTCAGCTTCACCGCGATAGCTTCATAAGAAAGACCTTCTGAAAACATTGTTAGAACCTTCTGATGATCGGTGCTCAGCTTTTCGTAAGCTCTGCTTACAATCCTTTCAAACACGATATCGGCTGCTTCGTCTGTTGGTGATTCATCCGGCATTTCAGGATGGAGTTCAAGTGTTATCTTTCTTTTCCTCAGACTGTTGTTCCAGATGTTCCTGGCGATGCTGAAAAAATAACCCTTAAGATCGGTGGTTAACGCCAGTTTTTCTTCACATATCTGCCTGTAAAGCACTATTATTGAATCCTGAAACACATCAGATGCATCATCGGCTGTCCCGCTGTTTCTGGTCACATAAATTTTTACCGGCTGCAGATAATGATCATACAGCCAGTTCAGGATTTTGTCATCCTGGTCTTTTATTCCACGGATGATACTTTTATCTGAATATCTTTTAAACACCCCCGTGCAGATAGCAAACCAAATGACAAATATAATATTTCCGGAAGGCAAAACTAAGTAAGATTCCCCAACTATTGAATTTAATGGCTTAAGTTACTATTAATGGCAAAAAATCATATCTTTATCGCTGATAATTCTTCCACCGGACAAATGTCATTCCCTTTTGTTAAACAGCCTGATGCAATGGATTGCGGACCGGCATGCCTTAAAATGGTGGCGGCCTTTTATAAAAAGAATTATTCACTTGAAACAATCCGCAGGAAATGCTATATAACCCGGGAAGGCGTTTCATTTCTGGGCCTCTCTGAAGCTGCCGATTCACTCGGATTCCGTACCATCGGCGTAAAAATACCTTTCGAAATACTAAGTTCCGAAATCCCTCTTCCATGCATAGTGCACTGGCGACAGAAACATTTTATTGTAGTTTACCGGATAAAAAAAGATAAAATATGGGCTGCAGATCCTGCACAGGGCCTTGTAAAGTACTCAAGAGAGGAATTCCTTAAAAACTGGGCATCGACCCTCACCGAAGGCAAACCTTCAGGACTTGCGCTGATCATAGAGCCAACACCCGCCCTTATGGATAACGAAGGTGAAAAGGAGAAGAGAGGAGGTTTCAGATTTCTCCTGAAATACTTCAGGTTTTACGACAAGTATCTTTTCCAGCTCTTTCTGGGTCTCCTTATTGCCAGCTTAATCCAGCTGATAATACCCTTCCTTACACAATCTGTAATCGACATTGGAATCAATAACAGCGATTTAAATTTTATATATCTCATTCTCTTCGCTCAACTGGCTCTGGTTGTGGGCAGAATGTCGGTAGAGTTCATAAGAGGGTGGCTGCTGTTACATATTGGAACAAGGGTAAATGTGGCGGTCATTTCAGGTTTTCTCCAGAAGCTTATGTCCTTGCCGGTAGCTTTTTTTGACACGAAGCTTACCGGTGATATACTTCAGCGTATCGACGACAACAACAGGATAGAAGAATTCCTGACATCAGCCAGTTTGAGCATCCTGTTTTCTCTCTTTAATCTGGTGATATTCGGAATTGTTCTTGCTGTTTACAGCATAAAAATACTATTGTTATTCATAGCAGGTGCCATTCTGTATATTTTGTGGGTTTCTCTCTTTATGAAACCCCGGGAGCGCCTCGATCATCAAAGATTTAAACAGATGTCTGCAGCCGGCAGCATGCTGATAAACATGGTAAACGGGATGCAGGAAATAAAGCTTACCCGTAGTGAAAGAAGCATGCGCTGGGATTGGGAAGGATTGCAGGCCTCACTGTTCAGGCTGAAAACATCAGGTCTTGGAATAATTCAATATCAATCGGCAGGAGCAACCTTCATTAATGAAGTTACCAACCTCGGAATTACCATTATTGCAGCCACGGCAGTACTTAAGGGAGAGATGACTCTCGGTATGATGCTGGCTGTTCAGTTCATTATCGGACAGCTTAACATCCCTGTTAGCCAGATTATCGGTTTTTTCAGGGTCTCACAGGATGCTTCAATGAGCCTTAACAGACTAGCTGAAGTACATGATATGGAAGATGAGGAGAGGGAGCCGGAAATGAAGGTGAGAAAACTTCCTTCGAAAAAGGAAATCTTTCTCAATAATGTCTCCTTCCAGTATGAAGGTCCCAGATCCCCCTTTGTGCTTAAGGATATAGACCTGCACATAGCCGAAAACCAAATTACAGCGATAGTCGGAGCCAGCGGAAGCGGAAAGACAACCCTTTTAAAACTTCTCCTGGGCTTCTATGAGCCTGTTGCAGGTGAAGTGCTGGCAGGAGACACACGCCTCTCAAACCTGAGCCTGAAAATATGGCGTGAGAACACAGGAGCAGTCATGCAGGACGGATATCTTTTCCCGGCCTCGATAGCTTACAATATAGCCCCGGGGATAGAAGAAATCGACGAGGAAAGGATGCTTCAGGCTGTCGGCATAGCAAACATAAGAGGCTTCATAGAGTCTCTTCCCCTTGGTTACAATACAAAAATAGGAGCCAATGGCCATGGGCTGAGCGAAGGTCAGAAACAGAGGCTTCTGATTTCGAGGGTTGTCTATAAAAATCCTCAATTTGTGTTCTTCGACGAAGCTACCAACTCACTCGATGCTGCAACGGAAAAAGCAATCGTTGAGAACCTTGGAAGTTTTTTTAGTAACAAAACTGTTGTGATTGTCGCTCATCGTCTCAGTACTGTACGGGATGCCGACATTATTGCTGTAATGGACGGGGGCAGAATCGTGGAACTTGGCAGACACCAGGATCTTATAGATAACCACGGACCATATTACAACCTGGTCAGGAACCAGCTGGAACTTGGAACTTAGACCCGCCTTATGAAAGAAAAAAAGATTGATATAGTGTATTCCGACCAGGTTAGCGAGATTATCTCCAATCCTCCCCGAAAAATTGTTCGCCTGGGAACCTTTGTTATATCAATCGTTTTTATAATTCTTCTGGTCCTTTCATGGCTCATAAAATACCCCGACATAATACCTGCTCCTGTTGAAATTACGACCACTTTTCCTCCCGCAACACTTGTCTCGAAAATAACCGGGCCCATTATTAAATTATACGTACAAAACGGACAGAAGGTTTCAAAAAATACTCTTCTGGCTGTTATGCAAACTGCTGCATCAATTGAAGAATATAAAACTCTCAGAACTGTCACAGATTCGCTTAAGGATCCAACGAAAATCAATCCCGAAGACCTTCTTCCTCTGACACGCCTTGGCGAAATTCAACCCTTTTATGCTTCATTTTTAAGGGCTGTTACCGACTATAACACATATGTGAAAAATGACATCTATGGGTACCGTATCAAATCCGTCAATGAAGAAATATCAGCTCTGAATGATCACATAAGACACCTAAGGACGAAGGAAAGACTACTTGAGGAAAACCTTGAGCTGGAACTGAAAAAATACGGAAGGGATTCTCTTCTTTTTAACAATAAGGTTATTTCCGAAAGTGCCTGGGAAGCCTCCAGACAGGCATGGAATACCAGCAGACTCTCTCTTCAGGAAGTGATGCTTGAGGAGTCATCACAAACGATCGTGCTGGCTCAAAAAAAACAGATGCTGCAGGATTATACAATTTTGAGAGAAGAAGAACGTGAAAAGCTGGCTTCCATGCTTCATGAGACATGGCAGAATCTTGCCGCTGAAATGAATATTTGGGAAAATAAATATCTGCTCATATCACCTGTCGACGGTGTCGTTACTTTTACCAGATACTGGAGTGAGAACCAGTCTGTGGTTGCCGATGAACCTGTTCTTACAGTCGTTCCTGAAGATACAGGCGATTATATCGGAAGGATAAGACTAAGCATGCAGCGCTCCGGAAAAGTCACAATCGGACTCAACGTAAACATTAAACTCAGTGGTTATCCATATCTAGAATACGGAATGGTAAGAGGTATTATCATCTCAAAATCGCTGGTTCCGTCAGGCGATTCCTATATGATCGAAGTTGAACTTCCGGATGGTCTGACTACCCTTTACGGGAAACAGCTGGGCTTTACGCAGAATATGCAGGGAGTTGCAGAAGTAGTGACCGACGACCTCAGGTTGCTTCAGAAAATAGTAAACCCGCTGAGGCACCTTATATCCAAAAACATAAATTAATCGTTCCTCCGGCCAGAGTAAGGTTCATAATCGTCATCTTTATTACTGGAAAAAGAACCTGTATTACCCGGTGTACCTGAACTGCTTTTTTCTTCTCCGGCCTTCTTTTTCATATATCTCCTGTACAGGTTAAAACCGGCAGCCAGAAGGATTGCTGCAATGATAATAATGTCTTTCGTTTCCATTGGACGTTAGCTTTTATGATCCTATAATCTGCATTTGATCTTGAAGTCGGATTCAAAGATATTATTTATTGGGGAAATCTGTTCCTGAAAATGAATTCTGATGCCTGAACTTTATAATCCACTTCATAATGTGCCCGTAAAGGAAAATGCAGGCGACTGCTTTTTTACGTAAAACTTTGAGTTTTAATAAATATTTCAATATTTTCGTACCGTCAAAAAAAATTATGGCCTGATATGGCCATATGAGATTAATGAGAGCGAAACAAGAAAGGATTGAAAATGATAGAGAAAGATCCGGATGACTCTGTTCTGAAAGAAGAACAATCCGGGGCAGATGATAATGCCTCCGGAACTGTGAGCGACGAACAGGCTGAAAAAGCGAAAGAACCCGACTCACCTCAAACAGCAGACGAGGAAATAAAAAGCGAAGGTGAAAAGGAAGTAAAAACAAAAAAAAGACCACGTACAGCAAGAATTCAGGAAGATGAAGTATCTGAAGCTGATGAAGAATCAGATGAGAGTAACGAGTCAGAACTTCCGCCCGTTGACTATTCAGGGTATTCCAAAAATGAGCTTGTTGATACGCTGATCCTGATTATCGAAAACAGACCTCCGGGTGAGATAAGGAGTGATGTTGAACGAATAAAGGTCCTTTTCTACAAGAAAATCAAACAGGAAGCAGAGGATCGCAGGAATAAGTTCCTGGCTGAAGGTGGAAAAATCGAGGAATACAGGGCATGGATAGATCCCGATGAAGCCCGTGTAAAACATATACTTGAAAAATACAGGGAGAAAAAATCTGACTATAATAAGGTTCAGGAAGCTGAAAAGCTTGAGAACCTTAAGAAGAAATACGATATCATAGATAAGATAAAGGAGCTTGTCAATCGTGAGGAATCGATAAACAAAACTTTTCAGGAATTCCGTTCACTGCAGAATGAGTGGCATTCAACCGGTATTGTTCCCCAGAGTTCACTGAAAGACCTCTGGGATAATTATCACCATAATGTCGAGATCTTTTACGACTATATCAAAATTAACAAGGAACTCCGTGACCTCGATCTCAAAAAGAATATGGAGGCCAAGGTGTTGCTGTGCGAAAAAGCAGAAGAACTTCTTCTTGAACCGAACCCTGTAAATGCATTCCGTCTTCTGCAGGATTACCATAACCAGTGGCGTGAAATAGGGCCTGTTCCCCAGGAATCAAAAAACGAACTCTGGGACAGGTTCAGGGAAACGACTTCCCAGATCAATAAAAGACACCACGAGTATTTCGAGAAACAAAAAGAAGAACAGAGAAAAAACCTGGAAGCAAAGATCGCTCTCTGCGAGGAAGTTGAGGCAATCAATGCGATGGAGATAAAAAACTTCAGGGAATTTGATGATAAAGCCGACAAAATAGTTGCGCTTCAAAAGATGTGGAGGACTATCGGATTTGCCCCCAGGAAACAGAATAACAAGGTATACCAGAGGTTCCGTGATGCATGCGATGCATTCTTTGAAAAGAAAAGAGGTTTTTATGCCGATAATAAAGAGATCCAGCAGAACAACCTTCAGATGAAGATCGACCTTTGTGTTCAGGCTGAAGCTCTTCAGGACAGCACCGACTGGAAAGAAACTTCCGATACCCTTATCAGGCTTCAGAAGGAATGGAAGGATATAGGACCCGTTCCCCGGAAACAATCAGATAAATGCTGGAAAAGGTTCAGAAAAGCCTGTGATCATTTTTTTGAAAGAAAGGCCGGACATTTCGCTGATCTGGATACATCATACGAGGATAATCTGAAAGCAAAAATCTCTCTTATCGAAGAACTGGAGAACTTTGAACCCGGACAGGATGTTCAGGCAGCTTTTGAGAAGCTTAAAGATCTTCAGCGTAAATGGACTGAAATAGGTTTTGTTCCCTTTAATAAAAAAGAAGAAATAACGAACAGGTACAGGAACGCCCTGAATAAGGAATTTGATAAACTGAAAATTGCTGATGAGGATAAAAGTATACTTAAATACAGGAACAAACTCGAAAACCTTAAATCAAATCCCAAGGCTTCCCGAAAAGTCCGTAATGAACGTGATAAATTCCTGACCCGGATCAAACAGCTTGAAAACGATATAGTACTGTGGGAAAACAATATCGGATTCTTTGCAAAATCAACAAAAGCCGATAATATGATCCGTGAAGTGGAAGAGAAAATAGAGAATGCTAAAAAGATGATAAAAATATTTGAGGAAAAAGTCAAAATGATCGATCAGTCGGGACTTGATGATTAAATTTTGACATAACAAACAATCAAAATCATTTTTGCCTTGGCAGAAGTTAAATATATTTTTGTAACGGGAGGAGTGACATCATCTCTGGGTAAAGGGACTCTCTCTGCTTCACTGGCCAAACTCCTCCAGGCAAGGGGTTATTCGGTCACAATTCAGAAACTGGATCCCTATATAAATGTAGATCCCGGCACACTCAATCCTTACGAACATGGCGAATGTTTTGTGACTGTCGACGGTGCCGAAACAGATCTTGACCTCGGCCATTATGAGCGCTTCCTGAATGTGCCTACAACCCAGGCTAACAATATAACCACAGGAAGGATATACCAGACTGTGATAGAAAAAGAACGACGCGGAGACTATCTTGGTAAAACAGTTCAGGTAATCCCTCATATTACCGATGAAATAAAAAGGAGGATCAAACTGGTCGGTTCAGGAAAAAATTTCGACATCGTCATCACAGAAATAGGAGGGACGGTCGGAGATATCGAATCTCTTCCATATATAGAATCTGTAAGACAGCTCAGATGGGAAATCGGACCTCAGAATTGTCTGGTCATTCATCTTACACTTGTGCCATACCTTTCTTCCACGGGAGAATCCAAAACCAAACCTACCCAGCATTCGGTAAAAGAATTGCTTGAAAACGGAATTCAACCCGACATCCTTGTTCTGAGAACGGTAAGAAGCCTGAATGATGATGTAAAAAGGAAAGTGGCTCTCTTCTGCAACGTAGAAGAAGAAGCCGTTGTTGAATCAGTCGACGTTTCCACAATATATGAAGTCCCTCTCTATATGCTGGAAGAAAAACTCGACCAGACAGTGCTTCGTAAATTAAACCTTCCTCTCAGGGATGAACCTGAACTCTCCGAATGGAAAAGATTCCTTACCAGGCTTAAGAATCCAAAACACAAGATAAATGTAGCACTGGTGGGAAAATATGTTGAACTTGCCGATGCATACAAGTCAATATCAGAAGCTTTCATCCATTCGGGTTCTTACAACGAATGTAAAGTTAATGTCGACTTCGTCCACTCTGAAGAGCTTGACGATGAAAATGCGGCAGCGATATTTGAAAATACCGACGGCATTCTTGTAGCTCCCGGGTTTGGAAACAGGGGCATTGAAGGTAAAATATCAGCCGTCAGATATGCCAGGCTGAATAATATCCCATTCTTTGGAATATGCCTCGGAATGCAGTGCGCTGTGATAGAGTTTGCAAGAAATGCCCTTGGGATGCAGGGTGCACATTCAACTGAATTTGACCATAAGACAAAGTACCCCGTGATCGACCTGATGGAGGAACAGAAAAGCATAACCAACAAGGGCGGAACAATGCGTCTGGGTGCGTATAAGTGTATCCTTGAAAGGGAGTCCCTTACATATAAGGCATACGGCCGGGATGTGATCGAGGAAAGACACAGGCACCGCTATGAATTCAACGACAGGTTCCTTGAGGATTATAAAAAAGGAGGGATGATACCTGCAGGTATTAATCCCGATTCAAAACTTGTCGAAATAATTGAAATACCTGAGCATAAATGGTTTGTGGGAGTACAGTTTCATCCCGAATACAGCAGTACTGTACTAAATCCTCATCCCCTGTTTGTCAGTTTTATTAAAGCATGCATCGATAAGTGATCTTGTGTTGATATAAGGATTTTGAAATATTTATAAAGAGAGAATGGATAAGAACACAATTACCGGTATAATTCTGATTTTTGCGATTTTCGTCGGTTTCAGTATTTACAATAACCAAAAGGCCAACAAGGGTTTCAAAGAAGCAGTTGCTGCTGCCGAAGCTCAGATATCGCAGGGAAATTTCGAAAGAGCCCGAACCGAATATGTAAATGCACTCAGGTTTAAACCAAATCAACCCGAGGTCCTGGCCGAAATAAGTAAACTGAACGACAAACTTGGTATAAGTACCGATTCAATATCAGAAAACCCGGATACCACTGAAAAAACATCAACCACAGAGCTTCCTGCTGCCGCTCCGCCTGCCACTGCTGATTTAAATCAACAGGGAGCCGATATTTACGGGCCTTTTTCAAGCTCTTCATCAGGAGAGAATGAGTTTATAACCCTCGAGAATAACCTTCTGGAACTTAAAATATCCCCAAAGGGTGGAAGAGTCTGGTCAGCACGTATCAAAGAATACCAGACTCACGACTCAATGCCCCTTATCCTTTTTTCGGGTGACTCGACAATATTCGGTTTTAACTTCTTTACCTCCGATAACAGGGTTGTTCAGACAAATGAACTTTTTTTCACCCCTCTGTCTGATAATAAATCATTTTTTGTTCAGGATAGCTCCGAAACAGTGGTACTGAGACTTTATGCAGGAGATGATAAATACATAGAGTACCGCTATACTCTCGAACCGGATAAATATTCTGTGAATTTCGATGTTGTCTTCAGGAATCTCACGGGTATCATTCCTGCAAACCAGACTAATATTACCCTCGACTGGCGGATGTATATTCCGCAACAGGAGAAGGGAAGAGATAATGAAAATAATTATACAACAATAAAGTACAAGTATTTTGAAGATGAGGTCAGCGGACTAAGACTGCGATCCCAGAAAGAGACTGATACTGAAGATATAACAACCCGCCTGAGCTGGGTGGCTTTCCAGGATCAGTTTTTTTCATCTGTGCTTATTGCAGATGAATATTTCCAGAGCGGATCTGTGTCATCCCTGAGAACAAATGACTCTCCAAAATACCACCGTTACTTCACTGCCGAACTTGCAGTGCCCTATATCGCCGGAACTGAATCAAATATCGACTTCAAATTCTATTTCGGCCCCAACCATATAGGCACTCTCAGAAAAGAGGGCCAGGATCTTGATAAAATAGTATTCCTCGGCAGGAATATAATCGGCTGGATAAGCAGGTTTGTAATCATCCCGGTCTTTAACTGGCTCGAAAAGTACATCAGCAGCTATGGTATAATCATCCTGATCCTTACAGTTCTTATTAAGCTGGTGCTTTTCCCACTTACTTACAAGTCATTTCAATCGACTGCAAAAATGGGCATCCTTAAGCCAATGGTCGATGAAATAGGTAAAAAATATCCCAAACAGGAAGATGCCATGAAGAAGCAACAGGCTACAATGGACCTGTATAAAAGGGCAGGGGTAAACCCTATGGGCGGCTGCCTGCCGATGCTTCTCCAGTTTCCCATACTCTTCGCAATGTTCAGGTTCTTCCCCGTTTCAATAGAACTGAGACAGGAAGCATTCCTGTGGGCCACCGACCTGTCGACGTATGACTCAATACTAAATCTTCCTTTTACAATTCCGATGTATGGAGACCATGTAAGCCTCTTTACCATCCTGATGACCGTGTCGTCACTGCTTACAATGAAAATGACAGGAACCTCCCCTGGAAGCGATCAGCCGGGAATGAAGATCATGATGTATATGATGCCAATCATGTTCATGGTTATACTGAATAAATTTTCAGCAGGCCTTACTTATTATTACTTTCTTGCCAACATGCTCACATGGATACAGAATACTGTGATGAAGAGATTCATAAATGCCGATGAAGTTCTTGCAACACTGGAGGCGAATAAGAAGAAACCTGTTCCAAAGTCCAAATGGCAGCAGAGACTTGAAGCCGCTGCCAAGCAAAGAGGAATAAACCCTTCCCGGAAATAGTCCGGACCTCTTTTTATGTTAAAAATATTTAAACCCCGTTCCGACTTAAGAATAATAATCTAATTTTAGTTATTCTTTCAAAACGGGGAAATGTCTAAAAAATTCAAAAACAAAGATTTAGCTGCCAGACTGGGTGTGTCTGGCACATTGGTATCGCTCGTGCTTAATAATAAGGGCGATCAGCATGGTATCAGCAAGGCAACTCAGGAAAAGGTACTTATGGCTGCCAAACAGATGGGATACTTCAACACCATCTATGAAAATAATTCAACATCTCCCGCCGAAGAAACACCCGGTGTCATCGGAATGATAGTGTCATCAATGAGCGATCACTTCATTTGTGGAATAACCCCATATCTTCATGATGCCCTGACTGGTATCGGATTCGGGTTCTCACTTATAACCAGAGATCCGGATGACATTCGTTTTGACCGTCTTATAGCCGCCTTCAAAAAATTCTTTAGCGGAATGATACTGGTTGGAGATGCTGCAGATGATTCTACAATAAGAGCCTTGAGAAATGCCGATTATCCATTCGTAGTACTCGACAGCAACAATATGCACGGAAGGATCAATTCCGTGAATACCGATTTCAATGCCGGAGCAGATCTTATTGCAGATCACATAAGTAAGATGGGTTACAAAAATATTGTCATTATAACCGGGAAACAGAGTGAAAAGGTGAATACCAATCGCATAGAAATTCTTGAAGATGCCATTCTTAAATTACCGGGAATAAAAAAACCTGTTATAAGAGAGCTTGAAAAAGTAAATTCTGCCGATGAATATAATTTCAATAATATAGAAACTCTGCTGCGTCCTCCTTTCAGGGCTGAAATATTTATAACAGTCAGCTCATCCATGGTTTACCCCTTGCTCAGGTTCCTGGAACGTAAAAAACAGCGTATACCCCAGGACCTTGCATTAATATCGGCAGAAGAAGGAATAGGTTTCGACCTCCTCAATCCACCGGTTACCTGTCTCCGAAAACCCCTGGCATCAATGGCAATGAAAACAACAAATATGATCTGGACCGAAATTAAAAATGGAGGAAAGAGCAAATATAAAAGACAGGTAAACACCACTCCCGAACTGGTGATCAGGACTTCCTGCGGAACTATTTGATTTCCATTCTATTGACTTTACAGGTTTATTTTTCAACACCTGTTGAAATAAATCTGGCCATAAACCCGGTCATCATTACCAATTAAGTATATCTTTGTATTGTTCTGGTGTTGCATGGAATATTGACCAGTGCAATGAAAAGGGAATGCGGTGTGAATCCGCAACAGTACCCGCTGCTGTGAAGCCCGATCACGTCTGCCGTGATGATGGTCATTCAATAACCTGCCACTGTCCCCTCAACGGGATGGGAAGGCTTTGAAAGGCCGGGACAAGTCAGAAGACCTGCCAGAATGAGCCATATTCTAAGCTTTCGGGAAAAAAAGCACCGGATCACTCTATTGGAATCCCACTTAATCTCCTGCAGGCCACTGAAAATGGCATGATTGTTTAATTTGATAAAAAATATTCAGATGGCCAATCTATTAAGAGCAGGCAAGGTTACATTGTTGCTTCTCTCATTTTCCGGACTCGGTGCCCAGATCCCGCTCCCGCCTGATACAATCAGGATTGAAGAGGTGATAATAACCCGTAAACAGATAAGTTCCGATCAGCCCGGATTTAAATATTTCAGCGTCGATTCGGGAAGGCTTCAGGATTTCTCACAGCTGACTCTTAACGATGTATTGAGAGAAACATCTCCTCTATACATTAAAGAATATGGAGCAGGACTTTCAGCAACTTCTTCTTTCAGGGGAACTTCGGCGGGACACACAAAGGTTACCTGGAATGGAGTGACAATAAATGATCCGATGCTCGGACAGGCTGACTTCTCACTGATACCCGCAATAATGGCTGATAATGTTCTCGTAAGTTTCGGGGGAGCTTCAATGGATCTTGGCAGCGGAGGAATAGGAGGTGTCATTAACATTGGAAACGAAGCAGTCTGGAAAAAGGAAACCACCATTATTGGTTCTCCGTCAGCAGGTAGTTTCGGAAGATACTCAGGTCTGCTTAAAGTCAGTACCGGAGATACATCCTTTCAGTCAGTTACAAGAGCTTTTATAAACTCTGCGAAAAACAATTTCTCCTACCTTGATTCTGAAGCATTACCTGAACCTGTAAATAAAAAAAGGGAGAATAACGAAATTATTAGTAAAGGTTTCATGCAGGAACTGTACATACGAAATTCTGACGACGTACTCTCAGCCCGTATCTGGTACCAGTCTGCTTCACGCAAGCTGCCCGGATCTTTGCTTTACGGCTATATGGGAGAACAGCAGAAAGACATGTCCTTAAGAACAATGGTCAGCTATGATGCACTGAAAGGTGATATGGACTTCTTTATTTCCGCAGCACACATGTTATCCGACATGTTCTATTCCAGTATGTATGATACCGCAGGAACTTCCAACAGAGTAAATTCTGTAATATTACGCGGAGGTATGACCATTCCGCTTGGTGACTTCACCCGGCTCAAAATGGTGATGAATGATGAACTGAGCTTTGCCGCATCAGACTATTACCTTGAAAACGTCACTCATAACCAGGCTTCATTGACCGTTTCAGCTGAAAGAAAAAAAGGCAGATGGATCGGAGCTGCTCTCCTGATAAGACAGATGCTGAGCGACGGAAAGCTGCTGATACCTGATTTCTCGGCGGGAATAGAGATGCGGACTCTGAGGGGAGAAGAACATTACCTTAAACTGAATGCGGCAAGAAACTCGAGAATACCATCACTTAATGACCGCTTCTGGAATCCCGGCGGAAATCCTGACCTGAAAAATGAATATGCTTTTTCAATAGAAGCTGGTTACTCTCTGAGTCACCAGTTAGGAAATTCCCTGTCTCTCAGTTCCGAACTTAATTATTTCAATAACTATATCCGGAATATGATCCAGTGGTTCCCCAATTCGTCTTTTTACTGGACAGCCGGAAATATAGGAAAAGCAAATACCAAAGGGATAGAATACTCTCTGGCTATGAAATACCACCCGGGAAATCTTTTATTCGACTTTTCCGGAGTATGGTCATATACCGATGCCAGAGATATTACTTCATCGGAAACCCGGGGAAAACATCTGGTATATGTCCCGCGTCATAAAGTTAACGGCATTATCAGAATAGCATATAATAATCTCTTTACCGAGTGGATGACAGGTTTCACCGGCCGGACATATACCTCCGCCGATAACACATCTGTGCTCGATAATTACCTGATAAACAGTATCACTGCAGGTTTTGGAATCCATCCGGGAAAAACTTCAGCCGATATCAGAATGAGGATCGACAATATATTTAACCGCCAGTACCAGACGATTCAGTATTATCCTCAGCCCGGACGGTCTTTTCTTATTTCACTTACACTTAAGTTCAGAACCTGATCATGAAATTACCTGTAATGCTAATATTGGTCCTCACAGGGGTAGTTTTTTCATCGTGTAACAGCAATGCAGGGACACAGGTATCAGAGTTGACAGATAATAACAATCAGGCAGCTCATTTTTCTCTTAACGAAACAGACAGCTGTACCATACTTAACATCAAATCACCCTGGCAGGGAGCTGCAGGAGTTGAGCACATATATTATCTTGCAGATGTCGCGCAGGCTCAGTATTTAAGAGTTCCACGAACATCACTGATTATCACTCCTGTAAGAAAGATAGTCTGCATGTCATCAACCCATGTAGCCATGATATGTGCCCTTGGTGAACAAAGGAGTATTGCCGGGATCTCAGGGACAAATTACGTATATGACGAGACCATACTTCAGATGATCGACAGCGGCCTGATAAGTGAAGTGGGATATGATTCGGGAATCAACAGTGAAGTCATACTCAGAATATCACCTGATCTCATAATGATGTATGGCATTGGAAATGAATCGGCTGGTTACATCAGCAGGATAAGCGGGCTGGGGCTCAAAGTAATGTTTAATGCAGATTACCTCGAAACAAATCCTCTCTCCAGGGCCGAATGGATCAGGGTGTTCGGGGCTCTGTACTGCAAGAAAAAACTTGCCGACAGCATATTTAAATCACTGTCATATGATTATAACCTGGTTAAGGAAAAGGTCAAAAAGAATATTTCTGAAAAACCCCGTGTATTGCTTGGTCTGCCCTACAGAGACACATGGTATGTTTCGCCCGGAAATTCTTATATAAATACTCTGATAACTGACGCCGGAGGATATTATCTGTGGAATGATACTGAATCTGATTTTTCAATGCCTTACAGTTTCGAATCGGTGTTTGTCAGGTCTCTCAATGCTGATTTCTGGCTTAACACAGGAAGTGCAGATTCAAAAAAGGAGATTTCTGCATTTGATTCAAGACTTGAAAAAATACCTGGCTTTCATTCAGGAAAGATTTATAACAATACCAGCAGAATGTCGGCGGGAGGAGGCAATGATTACTGGGAAAGCGGTACGATGAATCCTCAGATCATCCTGAAGGATATTGCATCCATACTTCATCCCGGACTATTCCCTGAACATGATCTTGTGTACTATAAAAAAATAGAATAGTTGAAGCAGCTTAAAAGATCATCAGGCAATCAATCTGGATTCTCATCGCACAGGAACACTGCCATGATATTCATTATAATGCTTCTGTTACTTGCAGTGGTTTTCGTTCTCGATCTCTTCCTGGGATCTGTCGGACTTCATCCTTCTGAAGTACTCAGGGCCCTGACAGGTAAATCACCCGGTGAAACTGAAATGATAATCATGGAATTCAGACTTCCTAAGGCTTTTACTGCTCTTCTTGTCGGTATGGCTCTTTCGGTCAGCGGATTGCAGATGCAGACTCTGTTCCGGAATCCCCTTGCAGGACCATATGTTCTGGGTGTCAGCTCCGGAGCAAGCCTGGGTGTGGCATTTGTTATCCTTGGTTTCTCCTCGGGAATGACCATGCAAAGTCTTCACGGACTTGGAAACTGGCTGATTACAGCTGCGGCATGGGCAGGCGCAGGTATTGTGTTGATGCTGATAATGATAGTATCAGCCCGTGTCAGGAACATTATGACAATACTTATCCTGGGCATAATGCTCTCGGGAGGAATATCAGCCGTGGTAAGCATTATGCAATATTTCAGTAACGAAACGATGCTTAAAGCATATATCATCTGGACAATGGGAAGCCTGGGAAATCTTTCGGCCCCACAGTTGAAAATTCTGGCACTGTCGGTGACGGCAGGATTGATCCTCGCCTTTCTTTCTGTCAGGATGATGAACGTGCTGCTCCTGGGAGAAAATTATGCCGGAAGCATGGGACTCAATACTAAATTCTCCAGAAGTCTCATTTTTTTCACAACCAGCCTTCTTGCAGGCACCGTGACAGCTTTCTGTGGTCCTGTTGGTTTTATCGGAATTGCTGTTCCTCATATTGTGCGTAATATCTTCAGAACATCGGACCATTCAGTCCTGTTGCCGGGAACACTCCTTGCCGGAGGAATAGTAATGGTGCTGAGCGACATTGTCTCACAATTACCGGGTTCCGACACAATACTGCCCATAAATTCAGTAACCTCACTTATCGGTATACCGGTGGTAATCTGGGTCATTATGCGTAACCGTAACCATGGCAGCTCATTCTGATGAGAACTGAAAAAGATATAATTCTATCCTTCGAATCACTCGAAATCGGTTATGGTAGCGGCAGACACCGGAGAGTGCTTCTTCCTCCGCTTTCAGCTTCGGCACACCGTGGCGAGCTTGTAGCCGTTATCGGCCGCAACGGAATCGGTAAAAGCACCCTTCTGCGTACAATAATAGGTATCCAGCCGGCACTTGGAGGATCGGTGAAAATTGACGGTGACGACCTTTCATCCATTCCCCGGATTGAAATAGCCAGGAAAATTGGCTATATATCCACGGAAAGCATAAGGGTCAGCAATATGACTGTATATGATCTGATTGCTCTCGGACGATACCCCTATAAAGGCTGGCTGGGAGGGACAGATGCAAATGGCCGTGAGGCAGTAGAAAATGCACTCGCAAGAACTGGGATGGCAGAGCTCGCTTACAGATATATTGCTGAACTATCCGACGGCGAACTTCAGAGAGCAATGATCGGAAGGGTCCTGGCCCAGGATACCGCGATTCTTGTTATGGATGAGCCGACAGCATATCTCGATGTCATGAGCAAACACGAAATGGTGAACCTGATGCAGGGCCTGACTGATGAAGGAAAGACAATTATTTTCTCTACACACGACTTCAGCATCGCAACCGGACAGGCTCACAGGATATGGCTCACTCTCGATGACAAGCTGGCTGAGGGAGCACCGGAGGACCTTATAATAAACAGGTCGTTTGAATCACTTTTTGACTCACCATCTGTCGGATTTGACAGTGATGCCGGAACTTTCTTTTTCAGGAATAAAGCGGGAAAAGAAATATCGCTGAAAGGGGAGGGGATGATCCGCAAATGGACGGAAAAGGCATTGGTAAGGGCGGGCTTTGTGATAAGCGGACGGAGAATGACGCCATGTATTACCGCACCCGATGAGCCGACAGGAGAATGGATACTGGAAAAAGACAGCGACACAAAAAGATTCAGGTCCGTTTATGATCTTCTCAGATCTCTCTGCGATGAAAGAAAATGATCATCTGGAATACTTCCTGTAATTATCAATGAATCCGTGAATATCTTCAACAGATAATTTCTTTGCTATAATTTTCTTGTTCCTGTCAAGGATATAGATCATTGGAGTTGACTGCACGTTGTAGTAAAAATCATAATTTGTTCTTCTCAGAGGATCCCATCCGTTTATCCATCCTGTCAGAGAATTATCATTAATATATTTTGTCCAGGCCTCCCTGTCGCTGGTCGTACAAACCGAAAAAACCTGCACACTGTAGTCTTTCTGTTTGTTTATAAAATCCCTGAGTTTCGGTGTTGACTCCGCACAATGGCCGCAACCGGGTTCCCAGAAATAAACAATTACAAAATCCTTCTCAATGTCATGGAGCGCAACATGCATTCCGGTAAACGACTCCATGACCAGATCCTTTGCAATCATCCCTATCAGGTTATTCCGAAGCAGCTCGACCTGCTTTTTGAGATTATCCCTGAATTCCTGATTAACCCAGTCAGCTTTCCCGGAAAGATAAATATCGTCGGCAAGTTTTACAATTACAGCATCATGCCCCATTATTTCACTTTCACGGAAATGATTGAAAAGGTATACAGATACGTACTGAAAGACACTGTGATTTCCCTGGGATTTTTTTATCAGCCGGTCGATAGCCCTGTTTATGGAATCAGGCGCCTGAATCAGAACATTTTTAAAATAGGATTCAAGCCTGGCATGCAGAATAGGGGTACGCAAAATCCTGTCATCATTAAGGTTGATATTGTCGAAAAAATGATCCTTATTGTAATTATATCTCAGGCTCCATAGCAGGGAATCACGATTTACCGGTCCTTCAGGAACGATGAAATCAGGAATTTCCACTGGCATCATGGATTTAACCAGTACAGAAAGAAGATTTCCCTTGTTGTCATCAATGACTCTGCCCAGATATTCCTTCATCAGTTTTTCATGTTCCTTCTGCATAGATGTCAAGACCTTAACAGAATCATTATTCTGTCTTGAAGCCTGTAACCTGCGGTTTATCGAAGCTGATTCCTGTTGAAGCTCAACCCATTTCTTCTGGTAGGAAATAAAATATGCATTTTCCTGAGAGCCTTTGAATTGAAGTGTGTTGATATAATCATCATAGGTTAAGGAAATGTCAAAATGCTGATCATCCGACATTAAGATTTCAAAATACTTGTTGTTGGGAAGAACAATCATGTAGATACCCTGCGGCAATGACTCTTTTCCAGTAAATTGTCCTGAGCCTCTGGCGTCAAGTTTAAGAGTATCACTAAGATACTGACGGTCACCAAAATGATACGCCAGAAACAATGAAGAATCCCTTAATCCAGATATCGACACTGAAATGTCGTATCCTTTGTCAGACTGTCCATACCCGTTAATCAATAGTATAACTGAAAGGGAAAATGTTATAAATCGTCGCATCTGCCTTGAAATTTCTTATCCGGTAAAATTAGCAATTGCAATTTCTTTGCCAAAACCGCACTTGTGGTATATTGGAAATATATTGTAATTTTAAGCTGTTAATTCTCTCAGGGTAAAATGACAATCTCTCTTCTCATTCCGGTTTGTGATTATGATATCGTGGCAATGGTCCACAGTATGAAGCGCTGCCTGCCAGATATTCCTGAATTCATTGAAATACTTATCGGTGATGACGGATCTTCTCCGTCATGGACAGATAAGTACAGATCACTTAATGGACCCGGTGTAAGAATCATAAGATCAGAAAAAAATATCGGAAGAGCAGCAATTAGGAACCTGCTGGCACTCGAGGCGAAAGGAGATCACCTGCTTTTCATCGACGCCGATACAATGATTCCGGGAACACCGGAGGCATTTATCAGGAATTGGATAGATGCGGCAGGAATTGCCAGAGTAATATTCGGGGGAGTTCTATACCATGAAACACCTCCGGGTGATCCCGACAAAATCCTAAGATGGAAAAACGGCCGCAGAAGGGAACAGAAGAAAGCAGCCATCAGAAATAAGCATCCTTATGCATCTTTTTCAACTTTTAATGTGCTGATTGAAAAGAACATCTTCGAGAAATTGCGATTCAATGAAGAGATAAGGCAATACGGGCATGAAGACACACTTTTCAGTTATCAGCTTAAAAAGGCTGGAATCGACATTGGCCATATAGACAACGGACTAATTCACGAGGGTTTGGAGTCTAACAGGGACTATCTCAATAAAACAAAACTGAGGATAGAGAATCTAAGTAAACTATATGACTTCATAACCGATAAAAAGACATTTGCATCTACGGTGAGAATGATAAGGTTGTACAGGATCCTGAGTCTGCTGAAGCTAAACCTTATCCTTGCCGGCTTTTTTATCCGGTTCAGGGAAAAAATGGAGTTGAAGATCGACTCGGCAAATCCACGGCTCATACTATTTTCTGTATACAAAGTAACCATGTTTTGTACTTTCAGAGAGATTCACCGGAGAAAGAAGACAGTACCAACCTTCGTTTTGTAAACATCTTCCAGATAGGTGCGAAGAAGCCATTTAATATATATTATATACCCTATTCGCAAATACAGAATCTCCTGTATAATAAGATTATAGCCGGATTATAATAATAACATATCCCCCAGTGAGTGAAATTATCAGGGAAGAAGAATTTAACAGGTGTTTTGTATATTTGGGTCATTGTTGCAGAAGTACTTTTCTAAAAATTAACTATGGCAAATCCTGTATCGTGGGCATTCAACCAGGTAAAAAAATGGAATGATATCATCTGGCACACTCCGCTTTCTGAGTTATCGAGAAGGAAGATCTTCCTGGTTAAACAACTTCGCATTATGCTTATTGCTGCCAGAGGATCTATCAAGGATAAGGTACAGATCCGTGCTTCATCCCTGACACTTTATACAATATTGTCAATAATCCCTGTTGTGGCAATAGCACTGGCCATTGCAAAAGGATTCGGGCTCGATCAGAATCTGGAAGCGATAATAACCCGTTCAAAGGAATTTGAATCATACAACGATCTTCTGGGGCCCCTGCTGGAAAAAGCAAAAATGACAGTTCAGTCAACAAGGGGAGGCTATATCGCAGGAGTTGGTGTCATCATCCTTTTCTGGTCCGTTATTTCACTTCTTGATCAGATTGAGACATCCTTCAATCATATTTGGCAGATCACCGGTTCAAGGCCCTGGATAAGGAAATTCACCGATTACCTTACAATCATGCTTATAGCTCCTGTCCTGCTTATCCTTTCAAGCAGTATCACGGTGTTTGTCAGTACGACCATGTCAGAGTATATAGAACAGGCTCCGATACTTTCCTTTTTTAAACCGGTGGTCAGTTTCCTGATCAAATTTGCACCTTACCTTCTTACATGGTTTATCCTAACACTGCTTTTTATTGCAATGCCGAATGCCAAGGTTAAATTTATGCCAGCATTCGTCTCAGGGATAATTACTGGCACAATTCTGAAAATCCTCCAATGGCTGTACCTCGACCTTCAATTCGGAATAACAAAGCTTAGTGCTATTTACGGAGGACTTGCAGCAATTCCTTTGTTTATTATATTACTGCAGACAAGCTGGGTCATTATTCTTCTTGGGGCAGAACTGTCATTTGCAAACCAGAACATCTCAAGATATGAATTTGAGTCTGGAGCATTGGATATCAGCCATTTTCAAAAGAAGGCTCTGACACTTATGATTATGCATCTGATTATAAGAAATTTCTCCCTTGGCGATAAACCTGTCAGTGCCGAAAAGATCAGTAAATCGCTTAAGATACCGGTCCGGCTTGTGCGGGATATACTTCTTGATCTGACGACATCCAAACTGGTTTCTGAAATTCATGAACATGAACAAAAAGAAAGATTATATCAGCCGGCCCTCGATATCAATATTTTAAGTGTGAGTTATGTCCTCTCAAAAATTGACAGGAAAGGCAGCGATCAGAAGATCATAGCCAGAAATAATGAATACAACAGGGTGGTTACGATGCTAGAAAAATTTGAAAAACAGATTTCCAGATCCGGCTCAAACGTGCTTCTCAAAGATATGTAGAAGATTATGAAATGGCAGCCGTCCTGCCAGATGACCTCTTCTTTTTATGGCTTTCCACAAAAGAAATAAATTCATTGAATGAACTCCAGTTATGGAACAGATAATGTGGCATGGGAAGAATGATATGCCGTGTTGATTTCTGCCTGGACCAGTATGAGGACACATTTTCTGCGGGGAAAACCCTGTCTGTTTCACTGCTAAGCGCAAAATCCCATCTGAATCCGGGTTCAGCCTGTTCCATTATCCTGTTGTACATCCAGCGGAGCTCATCATGTAATGATTTAATTGAACGCTGAGGTACCCGTTCACGGTTCATCATGTAGGTTTTCTTATCACCAAACATCCGAAGATAGAACTTCTCCATGTTTTCGTCTGTGATATTATTCAATGTGCCTTCAAAAACATTCAGGGGAATACCGTATCTGTCATCTGCCGGCACAGGAGTTCCGTTTACTGCAATCGTCAGATCAGCCCTTATTCCTGCCTTTCTTGAAAAATATTCCGCTGCCCACACCCCCAGCGACCATCCTATTAGAGTGATCTTCCTGTATGTCTTCATTTCCGGCAGGACGAGTGGTTCGTCGGCTGAGTAGTTGTAGAAAAGAATAAAATCTGTTTCAGCTTTGCAGAGAGGAGTGAAGATATTCTCATCAGTGCCCCAGCCCCCGTATAATATCACGAGCGTGTCATTCTTTTCCCTCCGTCTGATATATGTCTTCATTATCCGTATTGCTGATATTATTTACCAGCATTCATCTGGTGCGCAAAGATAATGAATTCATGAATAAGATTGGAAAATTCTATCGCATCGGCCAGTGAATATAAAAAAATAAGAGGAGAGGGGTGGTTGTGAAAATCAGGAAACGGGTTTTATTGATAAGATAACTCCCGTGTCTACTGTCTGATAAAAGGATGGAACCATAGCTAGCTGGCGCTAGGCCTCAGGTCCCTGATGTGAAAGTCAATGTCTGCAATACAATCCTGTTGATTTTCACTTCCAACCCTTTTTCTCCTCCTATACCAATAGCATGAGCTAAAAACAAATATATCAAAAATAATTGACTAAAGCAAATTTTTAGCGAAAAATATGAATCGCGAAATATGCCACATTGATGAATAAACACTACATTTGATGTACAGGGCTTATCATAATCACAAATGATTGCGGATTTGGAGAAAATCTCATACGACGACAAGGAAGGGATAGTCGTCAGATACCTCAATAAATATGAAGGTATATGGCATTATCATCCGGAATTCGAGATTGTCCTTACTATGGAGGGAAACGGGACCCGTATTGTGGGTGACAGCGTTGAACTTTTCGAGGCCTGCGACCTGGTGATGATCGCAGGAAATATTCCGCATGCATGGAATTATTATGCGGAAGACGATATAATTCCTGAGAAACATGGAATCGTGGTACACTTTAGTGAATCATCCTTCGGGGATAGACTTCTCACCAGACACGAGATGAATGAAGTCAGGGAACTACTGAGGATGGCTGAAAGGGGCATTGGTTTCTCGTCTGAAGATGCATGTAAAACCAGGATGCACCTGGAGGCCATGACAGAATCGCGCGGGATAGACAAAGTGATCAATTTCTTTAATGTGCTGAGGCTAATGTGCAGGGCTGATTGCAAAAAGGTATTGTGTTCTGAAAATTATAAGATCTCTGAAGATACAGGTGGAAATAAACGTATGTCAGATGTCTATACCTATATAAGAGAGAATTTTTTTAATCCGATCTCTCTTGAAAAAGTATCAGCAATTGCCGGAATGACTCCCTTCGCTTTCAGTCGTTTTTTTAAAAATCATTGCGGATCTGGATTCGTTGAATATCTTAACAGGCTGAGAACCTCCAAAGCCTGCTATCTCCTTCGCGAAACAGAGTACATGGTACATGATATTGCCAGTAAATGCGGATTTGAAAGCATCTCTAACTTTAACAAACAGTTCAGGAAATCTGAGGGCGTGTCGCCACGCATATACAGGGCACAGTTCAGGTGAAACCTGATCAGGACATCAGATCCCCGGAGTATATTGATGAATTATCAATTATTGGCTGAAAATACAAAATTATGACACTGATAGAAAAAATTCTCGCTTCACATTCCGGACTTCCGGTTGTGATTCCCGGCCAGACAATTGATGTTGGTATCGACATACGTGTGGCCCGCGATTTCGGAGGCGCAAATGTTGTTAAGAATATCAGGGAACACGGGCTTGCCGTTGCTGATACAGAAAAAACATTGTTTACTTTCGACTGTAATCCGACAGGATCGGATCAGAAATATGCAGTAAACCAGCATATTTGCCGTCTATTTGCCCGTGAAAATAATATCACCGTATACGATATTGATTCCGGAATAGGAACACACCTGCTTATCGACAGAGGTTATGTTACACCCGGCTCTACTGCAATATCAACCGATTCACATGCAAACATTCTGGGGGCCATAGGAGCTTTCGGACAGGGAATGGGCGATATGGACACTACTGCTGCATGGACTGAAGGAAAAATATGGTTCAGGGTGCCGCCTTCTGTGAAAATGATCTTTTCCGGTGATCTGCCTGACGATGTAACTGCAAAAGATTTCATACTCAACCTTCTGGCCCTATGGGGAGCAAACAGCCTGCTTGGTTTTTCCATCGAAATGTATGGTACATGCATCGAAAAAATGAGTCTCGACCAGAGAATCACGATATCTTCAATGGCAACTGAAATGGGTGCGATAATTATTCTGTTCCCTCCCTCGGAAAATATAATTAACTACTGCCGTACGCGCTCGGGTAAAGAGATTAATCCGGTATTCGCCGATCACGATGCCATATATGAGAAAACCATTGAAACGGATGTTTCCGGTTTCAGACCAATGGTATCGAGACCGGGTGAACCACATGACGCTGTAAACGCTTCAGAGATGAGAGGGAAAAAAATAGACTCGGCCTTTATCGGCAGTTGCACCAACGGAAGGATGGAGGACATGATCGTTACGGCGGAAATACTCAGGAACAGGAAAGTGGCGCCGGGTGTCATCCTGAAAATAGTACCTGCGACTGATGATGTCTGGAAAGAATGCCTCAGGAACGGAATCCTGGAGATATTCAAAAATTCCGGAGCACTTGTCTCAAATGCAGGCTGTGCAGGCTGCGCAGCAGGTCAGGTAGGACAGAACGGAAAAGGTGAGATCACAATCAGCACAGGAAACAGGAATTTCCCCGGAAAACAGGGTAAAGGGGATGTTTACCTTGCATCTCCTGCCACTGTAGCCGCTTCTGCCATTGCAGGGTACATAACCACAGCCGGAAATATCCCCTCAGAACCTTCCTTATTCAGTCCGGCGGCAGGTCATGATGATTCCATAACCCGGGTAAATATTTCAAAAAAACATGACGATGTGCCTTCTGTTATTGAAGGAAGAGTATGGCTCATTATGAAAGATAATATAGATACGGATATGATATTTCATAATAAATATCTGGCCATTACCGACATCAAGGAAATGGGGCAGTATACCTTCGACAACCTTGAAAATCATCGTGACTTCGCGAAAAAAGCCGGTCCCGGAGATATTGTGGTCACAGGTATAAACTTCGGAAGTGGCAGCTCACGTCAACAGGCGGTCGATTGCTTCCTTTCGCTGGGGATAGGGGCTATTATAGCAGGATCATTCGGTGCAATCTATGAAAGAAATGCAATTAATGCTGCTCTTCCGGTAGTCATATGCAAAACACTGGATGAAATTCAACTGCAGGATGGCGACATTATTCGAATAGATTTGAAAAATGGAAAAATAACAAACCTTGCAAATAATCTGAGCACAAATTCGGAACCTTTTTCGGAGGTCCAGTATAAAATTTACCGGAAAGGCGGATTGCTGAACTGAACATTTTTGGTAAATGTGATAATAAATAGTTTAAGAAAATATGAAACGCCACACCTTCGCTGAAAAAATCCTGGGTGCTTCTGCAGGTACGATTGTATTTAAGAAACCAGATATTATTCTTACACACGACAATACCGCGAGCATTTATAACACCTTCAAAAAAATGGGTGGAACAAAAGTCGCCTTTCCCGATCAGATGCTTATTGTCCTGGACCATAACGCCCCCCCCGGAGATGCCAAACTGGCCACACAATACCAGGAGATAAGAAATATTGTTGCAGAGCAGGGTATATCGAAATTTTACGACGCCGGAAGCGGTATATGTCACCAGTTAATGGCCGGCCATGCCCGTCCGGGAATGCTAATCGCAGGTAGCGACAGCCATACCTCAACATCAGGAGCATTCAATGCTTTCGCAGCAGGCATTGACAGGACCGAATCGGCAGGTATCTGGAAAAGAGGTGAAACCTGGTTCAGAGTGCCGGGATCAGTCAGGATAACACTTAAAGGTAAGCTTCGTGAAAATGTGTCATCAAAAGATCTTGCACTCTGGATAATAGGGATGATCGGTTCCGACGGTGCGAACTACATGTCGGTGGAATATCACGGGAGAGGTGTTGAAATTCTGAATATTTCCGACAGGATGACCCTTGCAAATCTTGCATCTGAAATGGGTGCAAAAAATGCTGTCTTTCCATGCGACACTGTTCTCAAAACATTTACCGGAGTTGATACGGAAGGTGTGTGGGCTGACCCGGGAGCTGATTATGACCGCGAGATTGAAATCAACCTTGAAGATGTTTTTCCTGTAGTTGCCGCACCTCATCATGTCGATAACGTCAGGTCAGTAGCCGGAGTCGCAGGCACCCCTGTACAGGAAGGTCTTATTGGAACCTGTACCAACGGCAGGCTTGAAGACCTGAGAGAAGCGGCCACGATACTGAAAGGCAAAAAGATCAGGGCAAATTTTCAGCTTAATGTCATTCCTGCATCAAGGGAAATATACCTTAAGGCAATTGAAGAAGGACTGATATCTGACCTTGTCGCTGCAGGCGCCAACGTTCTTACCCCGTCCTGCGGTCCCTGCCTTGGCACAGGTCTTGGTATACCTGCAAACGGGCATACGGTTATTTCCACAGCCAACAGGAACTTCCGCGGACGTATGGGTAACAAGGAGGCTCTGATATATCTTGCATCTCCTGCAACTGTAGCCGCTTCAGCCCTTGCAGGTGTCATTTCTGATCCGCGTAAGTCACAGGGCAAGGAGGTATATCCCTACATGGCTCAACAGAGCCTTACCAGCCTGATCGGTGAAGGAGAGAACAGGAGGATTATGAAGGTTTGGGATTATTCCGACGTTGACAACCTGAATACCGATCAGATGTTCGCGGGAAAACATACTTACAATGTGCTTAGTTCAGATCCTTCCTCAATTCTGCCTCTTCTTTTTGAAGATTTTGATCCTTCATTCAGCAAAAATGTAAAGGAAGGGGATATTATCATCGCAGGTGAGAATTTTGGATGCGGAAGCTCACGCGAACATCCTTCAGTAGGGCTTGCATATGCCGGGATTAAAGCCCTGGTGGTGAAATCGGTGAACAGGATCTTCTACCGTTCCTCAATAAACCAGGGACTGCTTCTGATCGTTCATCCTGAAGCAGTTGGATCATATAAACGAGGCGACAATGTTGAAATAGACATCGCCGGCAGCAGAATATTGATAGGTGAAAAACACTTTAAATTTGAACCTCTGCCTCATAAACTAAGGCAGATTATTGAAATGAAAGGCCTTGTCAACTACATGAAATCACTGTAATCGGGGTGAAGATGTTTTTCCTTGCAACAAATGAAAAATAATGTAATTTTGCACGTTGATTTTGGTTTCGCAGCTCAGCTGGATAGAGCAATCCCGAGTTCTCGGGATGGGTCACGCGTTCATTGAGCATTTATTGGTTCCGTAGCTCAGCTGGATAGAGCAACAGCCTTCTAAGCTGTGGGTCGGGCGTTCGAATCGCCCCGGAATCACAAAAAAAGGGGTGGTCTGCACCCCTTTTTTTATAGTAAAACCCGCGATTATAACGCAGATAACCTCTTTGCTACCTTGCTGATGGTAAGCCCCTGTACCAGTATCGAGAAACAAACAACAATATAGGTAACTGTAACAAAAATATCTTTATTAAGATATTCCGGAAGCGATAATGCAAGTGCAATAGAGATCCCTCCCCTGAGACCACCCCAGGTAAGTATCATCAGGGTGCTTGTATGTATTTTTTCCTTCAGACGGATAACCAGAGACGGTAACCATACAGAAACAAAACGCGTTATCAGGATCAGAATGATAAGTATTATGCCAATTACCATAATTACATTACTGGTACTTATAATAAGAACCTCCATTCCGATAAGCACAAAAAGAAGGGCGTTGAGTATATCATCAATCAACTCCCAGAATTTATCAACATATTCTGCCGTGGTTTCCGACATACCGACAGCTTTACCACGGTTACCAGTTATCAGTCCGGCAATAACCATCGCCAGAGGGCCGGACACATGAATGAAGTGAGCCAGAGTGTACCCCCCCATGACGATAGCAAGTGTAATAAAAACCTCTATCTTATAGTTGTCAATGCTGGAAAACAGCCTGCAACCGAGATAGCCGATGATAAGACCAAGAAGAATGCCCCCCAGAGCTTCCTGGCCGAACAGAAGAATAATGCTTCCTGCATCAAGTTGTGCACCCGGTTTTGCCAGCTGAAGTATTGTGAGAAACACCACGACCGCCACGCCGTCATTAAAGAGGGATTCACCGGCTATTTTTGTTTCAAGTGATTTTGTAATGCCCGCACTTTTAAGAATACTTAATACAGCAATCGGGTCGGTAGGCGATATCAGGGCTCCGAACAGCATACAGTTTATGAGAGAAATATTCACGCCAAACAGTGAAAAAAGAAAATAAGTGGCAAAACCGACAATCAGCGTGCTAATAATAACACTCACAGTGGAATAGAAAAAGATACTGAGCCGCTCGTTCTTGATATCTTCGTATTTTATCGGGATAGCTCCGGCAAAAAGCATGAAGCTGAGCATACCTTCCAGGAGAAGATCGCTGAAATCAAAAGCTATGAGCATTTCAGATACTACCTTCCGGAATGGCGAAAGCACCTGACCTGACAATAGGATGAGGATGGAAAAAAGCAACGACAATGCCATCAGTCCGATTGATCCCGGTAATTTGATCAGGCGAAAGTTCAGGTATGCGAAAAAAGCCGCAAGTACTACCAGTATGGAAAAAATATGAAATAATTCCATTTGAAATTTTTTACTAAAATATCGATTCCCTGGTAATTCTTTTGAAACTGCCCTGATTTTTATCTGCAAACCACGCCACCGGTCAGCTGCCGGTTCTTGTGAATGGCACAAATCTTACGAAAGTAAGACGTCGTCTGTATATCCTGCCTTTTCGTTTTTCCAGAAGTATAAGCTCCTGAACAGCCGTGGGTTTTCCCACAGGAATTACCAGCCTTCCGTTTTCTGCAAGCTGATCAATAAGAGGCTGGGGTATGCTTTCGGCAGCGGCAGTCACAACAATCAGGTCGAAAGGTGCATGTTCAGTCCAGCCCTTGTAACCGTCTCCATGCCTGCAAATTACATTATCATATCCTAACTCCCTGAGCCTGACGGCTGATTCCTTTGCCAATTCCCTGACTATCTCAACGGTGTATACCTTTTCTACTATTTCGGCAAGAATCGCAGCCTGGTATCCTGAGCCTGTGCCTATTTCAAGAGCTTTCATGCTGCCTTCAGGTTTCAGAACCTCAGTCATGTAAGCAACGATAAACGGCTGTGAGATGGTCTGACCGTAACCGATAGGCAGAGGATAATCGTTATATGCCTCATCACGGTATTCCTCAGGAATAAACAGATGGCGCGGAACTTTCTCCATTGATTCAAGTACAAGCGGATTCCTTATACCCCTGTCAGCAATTTGCGTACTGACCATTCTTTTCCTCAGGGCCTCGTACCTGTCAGTCTGTTGCAGCAAAAGATTTATTATCAACAAAACCGGTAATATCATCAGAAATTTCACAACATGCATATTTCATACAAGTTACGAAATATTAGCCGTTCATCAAACTCTGACGCCAGAATACGGATCGTAATCGAAAAGATTATTAATCCGTTTAAACTACAGCGAACTGTATTTTAAAAAATATTCAATAATGACAGAAATCCGTCGCCAAGGAATTTTATTGCCGGCCAGATCGGAAACAGATTCATTCTCGATACCACCGACACTGCAATAAGAGCCAGTAACACATAAGTTCCGTACCTGTAAAGGATTTCATGTGTACGGGGGTATTTTCGGAAGTAATTCAGTAATAAATGCGAACCGTCGAGAGGAGGGATGGGAAGCAGATTGAAAAGGAACAGACCCCAGTTAATATATATCCCGTAGATAAACATTTCGTAGATTATGGAGTATGCTTTGCTATATCCTGACATACCGTTATCAAAACTGAAATGGAATATAACTGACAAAATTACAGCCAGCAAGGCGTTGGATAGTGGTCCGGCTGCTGCTATCTTCATAACATCTTTCTGCGGATTATGAAGGTTCTGTTCGTTGAACTGAACAGGCTTCGCCCATCCGAATCCTGCAACCAGCAACATAATAAATCCTATTGGATCAATATGCTTCAGAGGATTGAGTGTAACCCGCCCCTGGTCTTTCGATGTGGAATCGCCACATTTACTGGCCACAAGAGCATGTGAAAATTCGTGGAAAGTAAGCCCGAGAATGATGCCCGGGAGAAATTTCAGTGTACGCAGAATATCAATTCCGTCCATCAATTCTTTTGTTTATGGGCTGGTAAAAATCCTCAGGCGAAAGTCTGAGTTTTTTTATCATTTCTCTGCCGTATTCCGCTCCTGAAAAATTCTCATCTGCATTATTGGTGCCTATTGTAAATTTCACCCCTGCCTTTTTTGATCTCTTCAGGAAATCATACGATGGTATCCTGTAACGGTTATTAATTTCTATTGCTATATTGTTTTTTACTGCTGCATCAATAACCCTGTCCATCCGCTCAACAGTCCAGAATGAATCGTATCTGTCAGCCATCTGAGCTGGCAGATAGGTCGGATTCACATAAATATTTATGGGCTCTTCATTCAGTATCTTAACGATCACATCAACCAGGTAATCCATAAATTGCTGCTCATCATCGATCCATGTCTCATCCTTCAACCATATCCGGTTTCTCCGTCCCTTTGTATCGGTAAAAGTCATTCCGTCAGTGAAAACGTAGTCAAATTTTGAACGCGACTCCTCTGAAAATATGTCAACCCACTCACGCCCTTCAGCCTGCATGGCCATAAAAAACTGCGGGTAATTCTTCATCAGGTTTACAACAGAGTCGATCTGTGAATCGGAGTGGACCGGAAATTTATATCCGCAATTAAAGGCAATCCCATAATTTATGTTTTCAGCTTCCGATTTTCTGACGGCATCTTCCAGGGTGAACTTTCCTTTAAGATGCACATGAAGATCGGTGACAGGAAATTCATTTTTCCTGCTGCAGCTAATTGATATAATTACAAGAAAAGCTACGCTCACCAATTTTTTAATTCTCATGATTGAAGTATTTATGATCCTGTAAAGTTTGCAAATGTAAGAAAAAGCCCTTGTTTTCTTTATATACCAGAGGAGCCCGTTTAGTAACCGGTAATCTCTCTGAGCAGGTTAAAAAATCCTTTTTTACGTTCCGAATTGATCCCCCAGTCGACAGGTACACTCTGATAACCTTCTTCAAACGATTCACCCTTGCGCCTGAAGTCAAAATAACCCCAGGAGGCATAGCTTCTTATTGCTGCCGTGAAATTATTGTCATCTTTATCAAAATCATAATGATCATCCTCATTAAAAAGTATCGGTTTTGGTGTATAGCCTTCCACCTGCCGTGTTCTCTCGACCATGGAGCTTATCCTTGAAGGTTCCGTAACACCATTGCCGTGAATAAGTATAAAATCTGACGATTTGACCACATTGGGCTTCGGTATCGTACCACCACCGTAACTTGTCCCGGCGTATAAACGGTATCCGTTCTGTTCCCTTTTCTTTACAAGATCTATGAGTTCGTGAACTCTTTCAGGTTTAAGAATATCATGATCATATTTGACATTGCATTCATTGTTGATTTCAATGATGACATTCCTGTATCCCTGTGCAAAAAGCCAGTCTGTCATCTTATTAACTGCTTTTATCACTGCAGTTTCGTCTTTCAGTCTTTCGTCCTGACCGAAATAGAAAAAGCCCAGAATCGGAACCATCCCCAGTTTGTCAGCTTTGTCGAGGATTTTCTTAAGCCTTTCCAGATATTCCGGCCGGGGGCTTCCGTCAGGAATATATGCTGAATTGTTCCAGGGCTGAGCCTGTGAATAGCCCTGGGGGCTACCTCCCTGCATATTTATTGTGAATGAAAGCAGTCCATGCTTTTTCCATAATTTCATGTTCTTAATAAATTCTCTGGTATTTCTCTCCCTGTCCCATCTTTTTGAATCAGGATATGCCCACTGATCAACAGTTTCAGGGTTCATATCATCGAATATACCCTGAACCATTCTCGAATTAAGCAGAAGGCCTTCAATCTTGTTGCCCTTCCAGTATCTTCCCTCATATGTGAGCCGTCCGTTGATATAAAACTGGTCGCCTTTAATTTCAACAACTGTTTTAGCCCTGCTTTGTGACAGACAGCATGGAGCAACTATAAAAAAGATAGTCAAGGCCAGGATATTTTTCATCATCGTAAGGTTTATTATTTCAACGGGCAATTTAAATAATTTCGAAAAATATCTGTTGCCATAATTATAGTTTCAGCAGTTATTTGCACTTTCGTAATGTCATTTTTATTCTGATCAACTAGTGTACCATGAAGAGGATAATCTTACTAATCTGTGTCATTCTGGGTTCATCATCAGCAGGCCTTTTATCGCAGGGTGTGCAGGATACATCAGTATATCTGATTACCTGTGGACCGGGAACCGAGACATATTCGATATACGGGCACAGTGCCCTTAGGGTGGAAATGCCACACAGGAATATTGACATGGTTTATAACTGGGGAGTTTTCGATTTCAGCACCCCTAATTTTACCTATAAATTTGCCAGGGGAAAACTTCAGTATATGCTTGATTCTGATGATTTCACAAGGTTCCTTCAGATATATATGTTCGAAAAAAGATGGGTTCAGGCGCAGAAAATAAACCTGACCTCTGCTGAAAAGAAGTACCTTATGGAACTTGTTACAGAGAACCTTAAGCCCGAAAATAAAAAATACCTGTATGACTTTTTTTACGACGACTGTTCAACCCGGATAAGGGACTTGTTGGAAAAGGTTATTGGTACAAATCTCAGGTATCAGCCTTCACCTGACACCAGGAGGGAGGCATCTTTCCGGTTCCTCACAGGCTCATACCAGCGACCTTATCCGTGGCTCGACCTTGGTATAGACATGCTCATGGGCACACCCAGCGATAAAAAAGCCTCCGACCGCGACAGGATGTTCCTTCCAATTGAAATGCAGAAAGAACTTTCCAGGGCGGTGGTGATGAGAGAAGGGAAAATGGTTCCCCTTCTTCAGAATCCTGTTACGGTAATTGATTTCCCTGATCCGGTTGTAAAATCTTCATTAATAACTCACCCGCTGCTTGTCACCTCCCTGCTTTTCATTGCTTTGATAATTCTGTTTGCCTTAGTCAGAAACAGAAATGTTATTAAAACTGCTGATATAATTATTTTCTCTGTTTATTCAATTCTTGCATTGTTAATGGTTTTTACCAACTTCATAACTGACCACCAGCAAATGAAATACAATCTCACTATGTTGTGGATCAGCCCAATTATACCAGTATGCCTGCTGGCATTAATTCTTAACAGAGACTGGGTTATTGTTTTCAGGCTTGTTTTCATACTCTCACTTTTGTCATTCGTGATAGTGACACTCTTTCCAAACATTGCAAATACTGCCTTTGTCCCCCTCATTCTTATTATTCTACTCCGGAGTTCAGCCAGGTCAGAGTTCACCTGGAATCCATTTACAGTGTGATCTTTTAACACAACTTTAACACTCCTTAACACCTCCTTATCAATAAGGCAGCTTTTTTTGTGTAGCTTTTTCTGACTGCATTGACAGGATATTTACACTGGCTTTTATATTAACTTAGCGAATTAATTTTTAAAAATATGGAGCAGACTACTGACATCAGGTTACTCAATGAGAAAATAGAAAAGGAGAGTGCGTTTGTAGATATTATCAGGATGGAGATGAACAAGGTTATCATCGGTCAGAAGCACTTGACTGACAGTCTGATGATAGGCTTGCTTGCAAACGGTCATCTCCTTCTGGAAGGGGTTCCCGGACTGGCAAAAACACTGGCAATAAAATCGTTGGCCTCTATTATTGATGCAAAATTCAGCAGGATTCAGTTCACGCCCGATCTTCTTCCTGCCGATCTCATTGGAACAATGATCTACAGCCAGAAAAAAGAGGAGTTCATTGTGAAAAAAGGACCTGTATTTGCCAATTTTATTCTTGCCGACGAAATAAACAGGTCGCCGGCAAAGGTACAAAGCGCCCTGCTCGAAGCCATGCAGGAAAGACAGATAACCATCGGGGAGAATACTTTCCGGCTCGAAGAACCCTTCCTTGTCCTTGCAACCCAGAACCCGATAGAACAGGAGGGTACATATCCTTTGCCCGAAGCCCAGGTCGACAGGTTCATGATGAAGGTTGTTATCGGATATCCATCAATGGATGAAGAAAAACTTATAATACGTGAGAACCTGGCAAGTGAATTTCCAAAAACAGCTACCCTGCTGAAGACCTCAGATATATTAAGGGCCCGCGACGTTGTGAGGGAAGTCTATATGGATGAGAAAATAGAGAATTATATCCTTGATATTGTCTTTGCAACCCGTGATCCGGAAAAATTCAAACTTCCTGAATTCAGGAATATGATCTCTTACGGTGCATCTCCCAGAGCATCCATAAATCTTGCTCTGGCTGCAAAAGCATATTCCTTCATCCGCAGAAGAGGCTACGTTATCCCGGAAGATATACGTGCAGTCTGCCACGATGTTATGAGACACAGGATTGGATTAACCTATGAGGCTGAAGCTGAAAACATTACACAGGATAAGATAATTTCTGAAATACTTAATGTTGTTGAAGTTCCTTAGAACCTCCGCAATCAACAATCCGAAATCCGAATTTCACCGAGATGGACGCAACAGAACTTCTGAAAAAGGTCAGAAAGATAGAAATAAAGACGAGGGGACTCACAAGGCATATTTTTGCCGGGGAGTATCATAGCGCCTTCAAGGGAAGAGGTATAGCCTTCAGCGAAGTTAGAGAATACCAGTATGGAGATGATATCAGAAGCATCGACTGGAATGTTACGGCACGCTTTAACCATCCCTGGGTAAAAGTATTTGAAGAGGAGCGTGAACTTACCGTAATGCTTATGATTGATGTGAGCGGATCCGGAAATTTTGGTACACATGGAAGCTTCAAGAGGGAATTAATGACCGAAGTGGCTGCAGTACTTTCTTTTTCTGCAATATTCAACAACGATAAAATAGGTGTGATCTTCTTTACCGACAGGGTGGAAAAATTCATTCCTCCTGCCAAAGGAAGAAAACATATTCTCCGAATAATCAGAGAGCTGCTTGACTTCAAAGCCGACAGTACCAAAACCGGACTCGACGAACCTCTCAGGTTTCTGACCAATGCCTTGAAGAAAAGATGCACGGCCTTCATAATTTCCGACTTTTTTGCACCGGGATTTGAGGATGCTCTCAGAATAGCTGCCAACAAGCACGATATAGCTGCCATAAAAGTATATGACCGGCTGGAAACATCATTGCCTGATATAGGACTTGCACGGATTGCCGATTCGGAAACAGGAGCCGAAAGGTGGATTGACACTTCATCGCGCCGGTCGAGAAATGCCTACAGACAGTGGTGGGAAGACCATCTTGAGGAAATTAACAACACTTTCAGAAGATGTGGAGTTGACTCGGCAATGTTATGCACCGGAGACGATTATGTCAAACCTCTGATAAAACTGTTCGAAAGCAGATGAAAAAAAGAAGCTGCCTGTCCACCCTTGTTTTACTTTCAGCTGCATTCACGATGCTGAATGGACAGGATGTATTCGTCTCTGCCTCCTTCGACACAAGCAGGATCTATATTGGTGACCAGATAAATTATACAGTAACCGTAGAACAGCCTTCTGGCTTAAATCTTGAAATCAAACCTCTTACAGATTCTCTGGTCAGGAATATCGAGATACTTTCAGGACCTGTCACCGATACTGCTATTCTTGGCGACGGCAGGATCAGGTATACCCGAAGTTGGCTCGTAACCTCGTTCGATTCCGGCATGTACCGTGTTCCGCCGTTCTATGCTGAACTATCGACAGATGGAGGCATTAGGAGATTCCATTCCGATTACTCATTTCTTGAAGTAATGAGGGTAAATATTGCCCCGCAGGATACCTCCTCTGCTATCTTTGATATTGTGGAACCCTACAGGGCACCTGTTACTTTTGCTGAGATACTTCCGTGGGCCCTTATTGCTGTGGCCACCGGCCTGATCATCTGGGGAGCGGTAATTCTGCTCAGACGCTTTCGTAAACCCCGCAAGATTCCTGAGGTCGAAATCAGTACAGATCCTGCGCATGTAACAGCCTTCAGAAAACTCGAAATGCTCAGAGAGGAACAGCTCTGGCAAAAAGGAGAAGTGAAACCGTACTATTCAAAGCTTTCGGAAATACTCAGGGAGTATATCGACAACAGGTATGAAATAAGCTCCCTGGAAATGACCACCTCAGAAACACTTCAGGCACTTCTTAAATCCGGTTTCAGGAAAGACAGGACTTATGAAACGCTCAGTAATATACTGACAGGTTCCGACCTTGTCAAGTTTGCAAAATACAAACCGGAGCCAGCTGAAAACGATCAGGTTTTTCAGGATTCCTGGCAGTTTGTTGATGTTACAAGGCAGACAAGTACTCCGCCTGATCCGGAAACGGGTCTGCCAGTGAACAGGGAGGTTGCATCATGAGCGATATCACCTTTGCACAACCCGGTTTTTTATGGCTGCTGATTCTCGTTCCGGGGATGATAGCCTGGTATATTTTCCGTCAGCAGCATACACATGCTTCTTTAAATATGCCCGGACTCAAACCTTTTGAGAAAGCAGGGAAAACATTCAGAAACTGGCTGGGCCATATAATGTTTTCATTTCGCATAGCAGCAGTTGCTCTGATCATCGTCGTGATTGCACGACCTCAGAAAACAGATCGTTTTCAGGATGTGACCACCGAGGGTATCGACATAATTCTGGCAATTGATATATCGGGCAGCATGCTTGCCCGAGATTTTAAACCCGACAGACTTGAAGCATCAAAGAATGTGGCTACAGAATTTATCTCCGGAAGACCCTACGACAGGATAGGACTGGTCGTGTTCAGCGGGGAGAGTTTTACACAATGTCCTATTACAACGGATCATGCTGTGCTGATAAACCTGATGCGGGAAATTCAAAGCGGAATGATTGAAGACGGAACTGCTATCGGTAACGGACTGGCAACAGCCATAACCCGGATAAAAGATTCTGAAGCCAGAAGCAAAGTTATAATCCTTCTTACGGATGGTGTAAACAACAGGGGAGAAATAGCTCCGGAAACTGCTGCCGGAATAGCCAAAACATTCGGTATCAGAGTATATACCATTGGAGTTGGAACTCAGGGTATGGCACCCTATCCTGTTCAGACACCTTTTGGGATACAGTATCAGAACATGCCTGTTGAAATTGATGAACAGGTGCTGAAGGAAATCGCATCCCAGACAGGAGGAAAATATTTCAGGGCTACAGATAACAACAAACTCATTCAGGTATACAATGAAATAGACCAGATGGAAAAATCGAAGATAGATGTAAGACAGTTCACCAGGAAGGAAGAAAAATATTTCCTCCCGGCACTGATTGCATTTATCCTTGCTGCCCTTGAAATTGTTTTACAGGTAACAGTATACAGAAACATAACTTAATTGGCACTACGATGCAGTTGTTCAGATTTGCAAATCCACATCTTTTGTACCTGCTTCTTCTACTGCCGGCAGTGATCCTGATCTATATTGTTAATGAGTACAGAAGAGCAAAAGCCATCAGGAGAATAGGCGAGGCTCATCTAGTTGAAAGACTGATACCTGAAATGTCGCACATCAGGCCCTCCTTAAAATTCATACTGCAGCTTCTCGGGCTGACAGCCATTATAATTGTCCTGGCACGCCCCCAGTTCGGTTCAAAACTGGAAGAGGTCAAGAAAGAAGGTGTAGAGGTTATTATTGCACTCGATGTAAGCAACTCTATGCTTGCTGAAGATATTCAACCCAACAGACTTACAAGGGCAAAACAGGCTCTTACACGTCTTATCGACAACCTGGTCGACGACAGGATCGGACTCATTGTATTTGCCGGCGACGCCTACACCCAGATACCAATAACAACTGATTATATTTCGGCAAAAATGTTTCTTTCATCCATTGGTCCCGATATGGTGCCGAAACAAGGTACATCTATAGGCTCTGCCATAATCCTGGGAATGAGTTCATTCACTCCTGGTACAGATAAAAGCAAGGCCATGATCATAATTACCGATGGTGAGAACCACGAAGATGATCCGGTAGCAGCAGCAGCTGAAGCAGCTGAAGCAGGCATAATGATCCATACCATAGGAATAGGGTCTCCCGACGGAGTTCCCGTACCGGTTGTCGCCGGAGGGAAGAGAGACTATCTCAGAGACAGCAAGGGAAACACAGTCATTACAAAGCTCGATGAAGAAGTACTGAGGAAGATAGCTGTTGCCGGCGGTGGAAATTATGTAAGGGCAAGCAGCTCAAACATCGGACTGGATGAAATCTACAGGGTAATAGGAAAAATGAAGAAACAGGAGATGGAGAGTACAATGTTCACAGAGTATAACGAACAGTTTGCGATATTCGCCGGAATTGCACTTTTCCTGTTCTTCACCGACTTCATGGTGATGATGAGGAAAAACAGAAAGCTTGCACAGATAAGACTATTCAGATTTAAGCTATAAAAAGAACTAAGGGATGCAGAAGACTATCGACAGATATTTTGAAACAGGACTAAAGTGCTTTTTTGCGACTTTATTCATAATGATGTTTTCTGTCACTTCAGATGCACAGGCTGACAGGAAACATATCAGGCAGGGAAATCGTGAATATGAAAAAGAGAATTATACCGATTCTGAAATAGCTTACCGTAAGGCACTTGAAAAAAACGAAAGATCCCCCGAAGCCATATTTAATACAGGAGACGCACTATATCGTCAGAAGAAATTTGAAGACGCAGGCCGGCAGTTTATAGAAACCCATAATACAGTGGAAGACAGAAAGAAAAAATCAGAGAGCCTGTATAACCTCGGTAATTCACTCCTTATGGAAAATAAGGTGGAAGAAAGCATCGAGGCCTATAAGGGATCTTTGAAACTCGATCCAGAGAATATGGAAACAAAATACAACCTGGCATACGCACAGGACCTTTTGCAACAACAGCAACAACAGCAACAACAACAGCAACAGCAACAAGACCAACAAGACCAGGAGAAGGATCAGGAAAATCAACAAAATAAAGATGATCAGAAGGATAATGAACAGCAACAACAGGAGCAACAACAACAACAGGAACAGGAACAGCAACAACAGCAGACAATATCAAAAGAAGATGCAGAAAGGCTTTTAAACGCTCTGGCCAATGATGAAAAAAATATCCAGGAAAAAGTTAAACTTGCAAAAGCACAAAAATCAAGAACCAGAAATGCAATAAACTGGTGATCTTTAACAATAAAATGAAAATCAGGCTCATAATATTAATACTGCTGTTTATTCCGGCTACCCTGACGGCCCAGGATGTCAGGGTTCTGACAGAGTATCCTACTGTTGTCAGGAACGGGCAGCAGTTCAGCATCATATATGAAGTCAACTCGGGAGGAGGCGAACTTGCAGTCCCTTCATTCTCCGGCTTCTACAAACTCATGGGTCCAAATACCTCTTACAGTTCCAGCACTCAGATAATAAACGGAAAGGTTACTCATAATACCTCCTATACATATACCTACTACCTGCAGGCTGTAGAGGAGGGGAAATTCACGATCCCGCCGGCCCAGTTCACTGTCAGGAACAAAACATACTATTCCGATACTATCCGCATTGAAGTTCTTTCTGACGGAGCTGCACAGGGAGGAAATACAGCCCCGGGAGTTCCGGGTCAGCAGCCACCGCAATCAGGAACAGCAGATACCGGAGGTGAAGAAATCAGCATATCTCTGATCCTTAATAAAAGGGAACCATATATTGGTGAAGGTATACTGGCTACTGTGAAACTTTATACCAGGACAGATCTGTCGGGCATCAGCGAGATTAAGTATCCTTCTTTCAACGGCTTCATAAAAACAGATATTGAAACACCACCTTTAACTTCCCTGACCCGCGAGAACATAAACGGAACCACTTATGGCACAGGTGTCATACAGCAGTTCATCCTCTATCCCCAGATAGCCGGTGAAATTACCATTGACCCAGTTCAGATAACCGTCCTTGTCAGGCAGAGATCAGGTATGTCGGATCCGTTCTTCGGTGATTTCTTTTCAACGTTTCAAACCGTTCAAAAACCTGTGGCAAGCCGTTCTGCCAGGATTAATGTAAAACCTCTTCCCGGAAATAAACCCGTTGATTTTTCAGGTGTCGTGGGAAAAATGAGCTTAACTGCCAGTCTCGACCATGATTCGGTGAACGTCAACGATGCGGTCAGCCTGAAACTGATAATGTCGGGTACAGGGAATTTAAGGCTGGCGGAGGCACCCAGGCTCAAATTGTCACCAGACATCGAAGCTTATGAGCCCAGGATCACAGAAAACCTTAAGAACACCAGTGAAGGCACCACGGGCCAGAAGGTATTCGAGTTTCCTCTTATACCTAGACATCATGGAGACTTCGTCATTCCTCCGGTCACATGTTCTTTCTTCAATACATCAACAGGTAAATACGAGCAACTTACAACAAGAGAATTCCGATTCCACGCCCGTAAAAAAGAAGATCAGGGTACAGGTGTAACAATTTACGGAGGTGTTTCACGGCAGGATGTACAGTACCTGGGGAAAGATATCAGGTTCATACGCAATGAGCCCGGTAAACTGATACGGCAACCGGAGTTTCTTATTACAAGCCGTGTTTATCTGAGCATCTTTGCGATAGCCCTGATGCTTTTCTTTGTAATTCTCTTTATCAGAAGGGAACACATAAGACGTAATGCCGACATAACCGCAGTACGTAACAGGAAAGCACGCAGGATAGCAGATCAAAGGCTCAGAGAAGCCTCTGCATGTCTCAAGAAAGGAGATACCGACAGGTTTCATGAAGAGATACTTAAAGCAATATGGGGCTACCTGAGCGATAAACTCAACATTCCTGTAGCCAGTCTTACCAGAACAAATGCCATAAGTGCCCTGGGAGAAAAAGGAGCTGATGAAGAACAATTATCATTGCTTACCGGACTCCTCGACAAATGTGAATTTGCAAGATATGCCCCTGCAGGAAGTGCTACCGCAGCAAGAGAATTATATGAAGAAGCTTCTAGGATTATAGGATCAATTGAAAATATTGTAAACCGGAAATGAATATCAGAATTCTCATATTTTTATTAATAATCCTCATTGCCAAACCGGTCAAAGTCATGACACAGCCGGCCGACCTTCCTGAAGTTCCGTTACCGGGTTTCAATGAAGACATGACTCCCGCGGAGCGGTTTACCAGGGGGTCTGAATTATACAGTTCAGGAAGTTACGAAGAAGCCCTGGAAATATGGAAAAACCTGAGGCAGGCGGGATACAGGTCAGCTGAACTGGATTATAACATTGGTAATGCATATTTCAAGCTGAACAGCACAGCCGGTGCGATACTTTTCTGGGAACGTGCCCGACTCCTTAAACCCGGCAACGAAGATATCAGGTATAACCTTCAGATTGCCAATACGCTGGTAGTCGATAAATTTAAAGAGATACCTGAACTGTTTTTTGTCAGCTGGTATAATTTTATGGCTCTTATTGTGCCATCAAACGGATGGGCAGTAACAGGTGTAATTTCATTTCTGGGATTTCTGCTGTTGCTGTCCCTTTATTTATATTCCTCAAAGTATAAACTTAAGGTGGCCGGATTCTGGCTCGCTATTATCTTTTTCTTCATCTCTGCTTCATCGCTTGCACTGTCGGCCAGGAATAAAAGGCTTGTTTACGACAGCCGTCAGGCTGTTATTTTCACGCCGGCAGTAAACGGTAAAAGCTCACCCGATGACAGCGGGACAGACCTTTTCCTTCTTCATGAAGGGACAAAGGTATTTGTTGAAGATAAGGTGGGAGACTGGTATGAAATCCGACTCTCAGACGGAAATAAAGGATGGATCCCTGCTGCCAGTCTTGAAATAATATAATCCATTTGCAACTTATTTTATATCTTGCAGGTCAGGATAATATAGATGTTTCACATTTCATACATATGAAAAAGCTTACCTTCCTTATATTAATAATTCTGTCTCTGTTTTCGTGTAAACAGACAGAATGGGCACCCGAAGGTCCTACCGATGTCAGGGTCAGAAACCTGCAGGGCGGGATGACGTTTACCAATGTGGTAATCAAAACAGCAGGAGGGAGGGATACTACCGGAAATATAAAACCGCTGGGCACCATATTGCCGGGAGAAGCATCAGATTATCAACGTGTTGAAGTAGCTTACCCCAAAGCCGAAATAATTGCAGAAATAAATGGTATCACTTTCTCAACCGGTGAATTCCTCAGTACCTATATGCAATATATAGGACAGCAAAGAATAACGTACGAAGTTTTTGTTTCGAACCTCGACAACAAAATCCTTAAGATCAATAATGTGGTCTATGATGAACCGCTTGTACTTAAATGAAAAAAAAATCCATTAACTCTTCACGTACACCTGTATACAGGGATGCAGGATTTGAACTTTTCAATGCAGAAACGGCATCAGAAGCCTTCTCCCGCGAAAACGACCCGGAAAGGGAACCTGAACTATATATTTATTCGAGGTATAGAAATCCCACCGTCGTTTCTGCCGAAGAAGAGATCATGAAACTGGAGGAATCGGATTGGGCTCTTTTAACTCAATCCGGAATGTCGGCAATCGACACTGCAGTTTCGATATTTCACAAAGGAATTGCAACGCGCCCCTGGCTCTTTTTCAGCGAGATATACGGAGGAACCATTACATTCGCAGAAACTATCCTGAAACAACACCGCGGACTGGATATCCATAGCTTTTCACCCACTGATGAAAAATATGATCTGGTTGCCTTCGAATCGCTTGTTGACAGGCTGCGTCCCGAATTTGTGTATATCGAGGCCATATCCAACCCGATGCTCATTGTACCGGATGTAAGAGCAATTATAGCTATTGCCGGAAGGTTTGGGTCTAAAATAATAGCCGACAATACTTTTGCCACACCTCTGTTGTGGAAACCTCTTGCCGACGGTGCCGACCTGGTGATCCACAGTGCAACAAAATATTTTTCAGGGCACGGTAACATAACCGCCGGAGTGATATGCGGAAACGACAAGTCCCTTATGAAGGCTGCACTCAATTACAGGAAATATACCGGCCACATGATCTCTGCCGATGATGCCTACCGCCTTCACGACCATCTGCAGACACTCGAACTCAGGTTCAGCAGGCAGTGCATCAATGCCTCCATGACTGCCTCCCTCTTAAATGAATCGGAAAAAATCGCAAAGGTCTGGTATCCCGGGCTTAGGGAACATCCTACATACAATGAGGCAGTTAATTTATTCGGAGACAAGGGCTTCGGTGGAATGGTCACTTTCGACTTTGCAGGCAGCAGCCCTGAACAAAAAAGAAGCAGAAGAGATCAGTTCATCAGGTTGGTGGAAGGAAGGATCAGGCTGATACCTTCTCTGGGGGATCCGAGGACGATAATTCTGCCTGTTGAAAGTGTGTGGGGAATAAAATATCCTGAACCGGGTATGCTCAGGTTATCAGCAGGATTTGAAAACACAGGTGATCTGAAGGATACACTTGTATCTGCACTTAACAGCATCGATTAATACATCCATCCGCCCACAGAAAATTTCATACTCCCTGTAACTTTTTTTCTGCAGGTCAGTGCCAGTCAACCGGAGCTATTCCATTTTCTGCCAGGTAGCTGTTGCATCTGCTGAAATGCCTGTTGCCGAAAAAGCCCCGTGATGCGGAAAGAGGGGAGGGGTGAACCGATTCGAGCACAAGGTGCCGGCTCCTGTCGATTGACTCTCCCTTTTTCTGGGCATAAGCTCCCCACAGGAAGAAGACGAGATTTTCCCTCTCCCGGTTAAGAGCCGAAATTGCTGCATCGGTGAACTCCTCCCATCCCTTTCGCTGGTGTGAACCTGCCTGATGAGCCCTTACCGTAAGTGTTGCATTGAGAAGCAGTACACCCTGCATTGCCCATCTTGTAAGATCACCATCGGGTAAAGGACTGTAGCCGAGGTCTGATTCTATCTCCTTGAAAATGTTTTTCAGACTGGGAGGAAACTCCGTTCCCTTCCTCACAGAAAAGCATAATCCATGAGCCTGACCCGGACCATGATATGGATCCTGACCAATAATAACAGCTTTAACCCTGTCGAAGGGACAAAGATCAAAGGCATTGAAAATAAGGCTGCCAGGGGGGTATACTGTCTTTGCAGAATACTCCGTTCTGACAAATTCCGATAATCTTATAAAGTAGTCCTTCTCAAATTCCTCACTGAGCTTCGATTTCCAGGAGCTCTCAATCTTTACATCCATCAGCCTCCTGCTATTGTTTTACTTTTCATTAATCAGCGACTCAAGTTTTTCCAGCCTTTGTCTCAGATCGTCATTCTCTGCTTTAAGAGTTTCTATTATCACTTTCTGGTCCTGAACTGCCTTCAGAATAGGAGTTATCAGGGAGCTGTAACTTACGGTTTCCGGCAGTCCGTTCTCATTGAAACTTACCATATCAGGATTTACAAGGAGCACTTCCTCTGCTATAAGGCCATATTCACGGTGTCCATCGGTTGACTGGTTATATTCAAAATTAACCGGCCGGAGTCCATAGAGCCAGTCAACACTAGCTGCATCGGTGATGTTCTTCTTATAACGCATGCTGGAGGAAACATATCCGAGTTTGCCTGTATTGTCGATATACAGATCCCGGTATGTTGTTCCGACAGTCGCTCCATAAACATAGGGCATCGAAATGATCCCTGCCGAAGTAACATTAAGCAGCTTATAGGAAAATTTTCCCTGCGACCAGATTGCAAGCGCATCAGTATTGGCTTCAAACCTGAAATCGTCTGCATCCAGGTCTGAATCATACAGGTACAGTGCAGGAGAAGTGCTCGATAAGGATACATCTCCCTCAAAACGTCCCGTGGATGATACTCTCAGGTTACCGGTTACATCGAGTGAATATGAAGGAGATATATTATTGATCCCGATCCTTGCATTTAAGGGATCGATGGTCAGTGTCGTTCCTCCTGATTTCAATGCCCCTGAGACAGTAAGATCCCCGTTGATTGTTGTGTTACCATTCTTGGCGACCACCATTGCATCGGATTGTGAGCCTTCACCGCCGTTACCGATAACGAAAAGAGGATCGGCAGGGACCCATTCATCGCGCTTATACGACGTACTTCTGATATTGTTATAACCTATTACAAAACTGTTAGCTGCTTCCGCGTAAACAGATTCACCCATGGCAAAGCTGTTATATCCCCTTGCATAGTTATTGGCTCCGGCAGCAAACGAATATGCGCTGTCGGCATAGTTAGTATGACCAATTGCCACTGCTCCGATTTTTCTTGCCGTATTGTTGGAACCAAGTGTAAGGCCTCCTTCATTGGAAGTAATTCCGTTCCCGACAGCAACAGAATAGGTGTCGTTGGCTATGTTGTATTTTGTGACCGATGTTGGAACCATCGTGAACCGCCTGGTAATTGGATCATAAACAAACCTAAGGTAAGTATAGTTGTAATATGCACCTATGGAAATTGATTTTTCGCCGTTTGCTTCAGCATTATAGCCCAGAGCTGTCGAGTATGGTCCGTTAGATTTGGACCCGTATCCCAGAGCTATTGATGAGGCCGCATCTGCTCCTGTCGTTGCACCGTAACCGGCAGCCACTGAACTCAGTCCGTTGGCTATTGCGTTCCTTCCGAAAGCACTTGAATAATTACCGACACTTTTAGAATAAGGGCCTATCGCAGTGGAATAGGAACCAGATGCTTCTGACTTATAACTTATTGCAGTTGCATATATGTTTGTTGCCTTGCTATAGTAACCGAAAGTGTTTGAATTGCCTCCCGATGATTCAGCACCTATGCCCAGGGCCAGACCACCTTTTCCTGTCGCCTGGGCACCCATACCAATCGCAACTGTATAGGAACTGCTGGCTGTAGTAGGTGTTGCTGTCGGATTTCCGTCGTCATCCAGTCCAACCGATCCGAAAGCAAATGAACGCGAGCCTGTTGCTTTAGCTCCTGAACCGAGAGCATAGGAATCGTCACCTGTTGCTGCAGCAGCATTACCGAATGCAAAAGCATTATGTCGCGATTTATATACACCTGCAACAGATTTTTTCCCAATGGAAGTTGAATAATCGCCAAATGCCGTGGCCTTATAGCCGAATGCCTGTGAGTAATTCCCTATGGCTCTCGACTGATAACCGAGGGCTGTTGAATAGTCCCCCACACTGTCGACATGTCCGATATGCACATTCCCTGCAATGAAGGCATTCTTTCTTGGATACCACAGGATCTGGGGGGAAGCGTCAACGGTATTTACATCGGTGGCTCCGGTGAGATTAAAGTACATGTCATTAATTCCCTTGGTTACATCATAACCTCCGACGGCAAATCCGCCCTTGACTCCTTTCGCTGCGGGATTCGGGTCGATATATATTCTTACGCTGTCGGGTGTGACCCGCAGATAATCCTGAGGTTCAGCTTTTGTGGCGTCAAACCCGCCTACTGCAAATCCTCCCTTCAGTCCTTTACCTGATCTTGGGACATAAACGTTCACTGCATCGGGATATACAGCAAATACTGTCTGACCATCCTTCCTTTTCACTTCAAACAAGGCTTCAGGATCAAGATCATCATCACTCTTCACCGACAACTTTGTCCCTGATAATAACCCCGATGCAGAATCTGCAACCATGGCGTATGGTACTGAAAAAAGCTGGGAGGAACCCATAACCTTCCATGAATTGTTATAATATATCTCCGTTTTCAGGAATTTGGGAGTCACTTTCCAGTTTATATCACTGAATTGGGGAACGGTACTTAAAGGTTGTCTTGTACCTGTACCTGCAACAATAGTGAAGAGGCCGAAACTGTTGGTGGTCACCGATGGATGAAGCTCCTGCCAGAATATGGTTCCATCGTCAGCAAGCGACTGTACTGTAAGCCTGACCTGTAATGGAGTAGCTGTAATGGGATTTCCGCTTCCGTCACGGGCGATAGCCTGGTAATTAAATCCCTGGGGTACCTGTGCCGTGCTCAGATAAAACACAAACAACAAAATAAAGGAAAAGCAAATTTTCGTTTTCATAGCCGGTTTACAATTAATGAGTGACATTTTGGATCAGGTATAATTTATAAAATTACAAAATAGAGGTCAGGATTGAAAAAATATTACACCAAACACTTTCGATTTTTGATAAAAATTCTCTGTTATAAAGTTATCTTTAACTGATTATTGACAAAAATTTTCGAAATTTGGTTGCAGCTTCCCGACAACTAAAAATACCTTAGTAATCCTCAAAGAAATGGGAAAAGAGACAGAGCGCAAGTTTCTGGTTAAAGGAGAGTTCGTACATCTGGCTGTCCGCAGTTACAATATCATACAGAGATATTTATGTGTCGACGAGACCAGGGCAGTCAGAATAAGGATCTCTGATAACAAAGCCCTGATAACCATTAAGGGTTCTCCCGTTCAGGGATCCTTTTCAAGGGCAGAGTGGGAGATACCCGTAAATATTAAAGAGGCCGAAGGAATAATGAAACTTTGTCTGCCGGGGATAATAGAAAAAACCAGGTATGTAATTCCGGCAGGAAAGCATTTTTTCGAGGTTGATGTCTTTCACGGTTCGAATGAGGGTCTTATCGTCGCTGAAATAGAACTTGAATCAGAAGACGAAAAGTTTGAAAGGCCGGAATGGCTTGGAAAAGAAGTGACAGGTGATCCCCGGTATTACAACTCCTCTCTCTTAAGGCAGTCTATTTCTTAAAGACGAAATATACAGCCAGCACAAGGAATACAAAACCTATAAGGTGATTGGTTCTGAACTGTTCGTCGCGGAATACAATTACAGTAAAGAGGCTGAAGACAAGGATGGAAATCACCTCCTGTATCACTTTAAGTTCAACGAGTGAAAAAGGTCCTCCGTTAGCTCTGAAGCCTATTCTGTTTGCAGGAACCTGGAGTGAGTATTCGAACAGGGCAATTCCCCAGCTCAGAAGTATTACTGCAAGCAGACTTATATTCTCAAAACGGCTTAGTGTCTTAAGTTTAAGATGGCCGTACCAGGCTATGGTCATGAAGGTGTTCGACAACACCAGCAGAATGATGGTATAAATACCTTTCATATCGGGAAGTAATTGGATCGGGTATGATAAAAAGCCGTACTTAACCGGCTGAGAGAACTTTGGAATAGATCTGTTTCGGGTCGCCCGGACCGTAGAAATCCTTCAGTGAAGCCTGAAGATCATAGCCGTTACGCCTGTAAAATGCTTCTGTCGAGGCATAAAGAGGCCTTCCGGATGTTTCGATCCAGAGAATTTTTCCTCCCGATTTTTTTACATTCTCTTCAACAGCCCTTAGCAATGCTGATCCGAGCTTTTTGTTCCTGGCTTTCATGTGAACAGCTATCCAGTAAAGGTCCCATGAGTGAGTGGAAAAACTATTCTTACCGTAGTTCGCAAAAGCAAGCACCTCTCCGTCATCAATGACTTTCACCCAGAAATAGCCGCTTTTTTCCATTCCCTTTTGCAGTGTCTCGTCTGCAATTTCAAGAGCAGTCTGGATTTCAAACTCATAAAAAAAATCTGTCGACCGCAGGATGTTTTCTATCTGATTCCGGTCACTTTGCTCAATGCCTTCAAGTATAATTGCCATATATCAACAATTAATATCATCAAGTATTCTGCTTACAAACGCGGGGTATGAAATACCCGCTTCGTTAACCGCGGCAAGAACACCGCTTCCGGGAGTAAGGCAGGGATTTGCATTTACTTCAATAACATAGGGTATGTCGTTGCTGTCGATTCGCATATCGACTCTGGCGTAACCGCGCAGCCCGAAATAATGCCAGCATTTCAGCGCTGTTTCAGTGATTCTTTCCCTGAGAAGCGGATCGAGCCTGTTGCCGGGGAAATCCCTGACAGTATTGTTATATTCGAAAGATCCTTCTTCCCATTTAGCTCTGAAGTCCACAATTTTTGGCCTTTCGGCACCATAATCGCGGAACAGCATCTCTGCAGGAGGCAACACCTCAGGTCCATCCGGTCCCGGTAAAACGGTAACATTGAATTCACGTCCGTCGATAAAATCCTGAATAAGCCAGTGTGAATCTCTGTAGCTTCTCAGTTTTTCATTCAATGCAGAGGTGTATACGAACACCGATTCAGCTGTTATACCCAGAGAGCCGTCTTCCCATACCGGTTTAATAATATAGCGGTTACCTTCTGTCAGGCTTTCGCACTGTGAAGGGGCAACAGCACCGGGGTTCTTAATTCCGGCTCCCGACAACATTTTGCATGTCAGTGTTTTACTGGTGGTCATAAACAGAGCTTCAACGGGGCTGCCGGTATAGGGTATTGAATAATGGTTAAGAAGGGCCGGTATGAAGTATGAAAATTCACCATTATTATTTATGGATTCCACAAGGTTAAAAACCAGTCCGGGTTTTTTCCCTGCCAGTTCAGGTATCTCACTCATGAAATTGGGAGTTATACCTCTGCGGCTGGTTTCGATATTGAGTTCCCTGAGATTTGCTTCAATAAACTCAACCTGGTCGAGAACATCCAGTTCATCGGCGGAGGCATTTTCAACCGGCTCATTATATATTATTGTGCATCGGCTAATTTTCATAATATGAGCTTGTTGCGTTTCAGGGAAGCCTTCATTATCATCTCCATAAGATCCTGATACTCTATATTAAACATTTTAGCCAGCATAGGCAGGTCGGAGTGCACCGGGTGCAGTCCGGCGAGAGGATTGACTTCAATAAAGCAGATACGTCCGTTTTTGTCGGCTTTCAGATCCACGCGGCCGGCATCAACGCCACCCAGGGCTTTCCATGCCCTGAGTGCTGCAGCAAAACATTCCTCCCTGACATCTCCGGGCAGCGGTATATATTTGCAGAAATCCCAGTATGCCTCCTTAACTTCGACCGAGTAGGGCATGTTATCCCTGCACTGTATCTCCATACCGCCAATTGCAACTGATTCTTCTCCTGTTCCTGTAATACCTATTGTAAATTCCCTTCCGGGAAGGTATTCTTCCACTATTGCCGGCTGGTTAAAATCATTCAGTATCCATTCGGCCATTTCTTTAAGCTCAACACTGTTTCGGACGATGCTTTTCTCATTGATCCCCTTCCCGGTCCCTTCCGAAACAGGTTTAATGAAAAGAGGGTACTCAAGAGTACATTTAGAAACATCGCCGGGTTCTGTGATCAGCATTCCGGGACTTACCGGTACTTCTACTGCCGAAACGATCAGACGGGTAAGGTATTTATTCAGGGACACGCCCAGTATTACAGGTCCGCTGAATACATAGGGTATTTTATACTGATCGAGAATAGCGGGAACAACTGATTCTCTGCCGTCGCCGTAAAGGCCTTCTGCAATATTGAAAACCAGGTCCCACTTTTTTCCTGCAGCCAGAGCGTCAATAAGCTGAAAACAGTTACCGACCTTATCTGTTTCAAATCCCATTTTCTGCAAAGCTTCTTCGATTGCATCGATAGTATCCTGCTTGTCGAATTCAGCAGTATCTTCCATGGAATAACCCCGGTCAAGATACCATGACCGCAGGTCGTAAGTCAGACCAACTTTCATTAAATGACTTATTTTTCAGGATATTCGCACAACACTCCCTTGTAGTTCCGGAGTACTATTTTCTCGCTGTTATGCTCGACTACGTAATTTGGGAGAAGAGGAATCTTTCCGCCGCCGCCGGGGGCATCCACTACATAAGTCGGAACAGCATATCCGCTGGTGTAGCCTCTCAGACCTTTTATTATTTCAAGTCCCTTTTTAACCGTTGTCCTGAAGTGCGATGAACCTGGAATAAGGTCGCACTGGTACAGATAGTAAGGTCTTACTCTGATCATCAGCAGCTTGTGCATAAGATCCTTCATCACCGTAACATTGTCGTTTATTCCTTTCAGCAGGACAGTCTGGCTGCCAAGCGGAAAACCTCCGTCGGCAAGTTTGTTGCAGGCCTGACTGCATTCTTCTGTTATTTCTGCCGGATGTGAAAAATGAAGGCTGATGAAGAGCGGATGGTATTTCCTTAGCATTTTTACCAGGTTGTCTGTTATCCTCATAGGCATAACGACAGGTACTCTGGTGCCGATCCTGATAATTTCGACGTGAGGTATACTCCGGATTCGTGAAACTATATATTCAAGGTTGTCATCGGAGAGGGTAAGAGGATCGCCTCCGCTTATAAGAACATCTCTTACTTCCTCATGGGCAGCAATATATTCAAAGGCTCTTTCATAATCCTGCCTGCCCGGTTTTTCGAGCTTACCAACGGAATGGGACCTTGTACAGTAACGACAGTAGTTTGAACATACCTGTGTCACAGTAAAAAGCACCCTGTCGGGGTACCTGTGTACAATACCCTTCACAGGCGAAAAAGACTTTTCGTGCAGGGGATCCGACTGCTCATTGGTGTGCTGCAGGAGTTCCTCCACCACAGGTATTACATTCCTTCGCAGTGGATGCGAGTATGCCGTATTGTATATTAGTGATGCAAAATATGGAGTGATCCTCATCGGGAGACAGCCTTTTAGGTTATTGATGGCCATGATCTCCTTTTCGGACAATTTCATGATCTTCTTTAATGCTTCAATACTGGTGAAAGAATTGCGCATCTGCCATTTCCAATCATTCCAGGATTCATAAGTTGTCAGGGGGAAGTAGCGGTGCATGAACTCCGAACTCCGGTTGCTAACTGACTGATTTGGGATTCCGATTTGCGAAAAAAACGTGGTCTTCGCGCCAGGCTCTTCTTCTGAAGAGCAACCCACGAGGCGGCTCTCACCGTGGAGTGCCAGAACCTCATTATTGTTAGCGTTCATAGCTTGTGATGATAAAAATCATCGAGTGTTTTTAAAAGTGTTCTTTCGTTTTGGTTAATACTATTTTTTAAATAATTGGTGCGAAAATATGTATTCTATAAATACATTGTATCACCTTATGCCCGGAAATATCAACATGACATTTATTTTTTTAACAGTTTTATTTTAACATGCCGGCTATATTTAATTTATATAGCTGATATTATGTTACTTATAGTCATCTGTCTTTTCGCTCTTTTTTTGTTATTTTTTCAATATTACCGCAGATAATTTTCACCTTTTTTATTCCATGAAAACATTTATCTGCTTAAAGACAAACTTTTTTCAAAAAGGTTCATTTTACAACAATGATGCCATAACCCTGTTCTGCCCCCATTGTCATCTGCAAAAATGAAATACTTTTGTGTTCTTTCCGGCCAGAGCATTTTTGCTATTTGTGCAAAATGATAAAATTGAAATATTGAAAAAATCATCTTTCATATCTCTTTTAACTGATCTCAGGGAAGCTGTTGCAGGCACCGAGCAGGATTTTACAGAAGGCAGACTGAGCCGGGCCATTCTTCTTCTGTCAATCCCGGCCGTCCTTGAGATGATTATGGAATCAGTATTCGTCATTATCGATATCTGGTTCGTCTCAAAGCTGGGTGCCGATGCCGTGGCCACTGTAGGGCTGACGGAATCTCTTATCACCATAGTTTATGCAATATCCCTGGGGTTTGCCACTGCAACTACTTCAATGGTATCAAGAAGAATTGGTGAAAAAGATCCGGATAAAGCCTCTCATACCGCTTTTCAGGCTATACTTACGGGTACTGCCGTTTCTGTCCTGATTGCTGTCCCCGGTGCGCTGTTTGCCGACCGGCTTCTTGAATTAATGGGGGCTTCAGATGTTATTGTAAGGAGCATGTCAGGATATGCGAGAATAATGCTGGGCGGCAACACGGTCATAATGCTGCTTTTCATTATTAATGCAGTTTTCAGAAGTGCCGGCGACGCAGCAATTGCAATGAGGGTTCTGTGGATAGGAAACATCATAAATATCATTCTCGATCCTCTCCTTATCTTCGGTATTGGTCCCTTCCCTGAACTGGGTATTGAAGGGGCTGCCGTAGCCACAACAACCGGCAGGGGTATTGCTGTCGTCTACCAGTTCTACCTCCTGTTCTTCGGGAAAAAAAGAATCAGACTATCATTAAAACATTTCGGTATCAATATCAGGATCATTGGCAGATTACTAAAAATTTCGCTTGGAAGCATAGGCCAGAATCTGATCGGTACCACCAGCTGGATTGCGCTTGTCAGGATAATTTCTGCATTCGGTAGTGACATAGTGGCGGGATATACAATTGCAATAAGGATAATAAGCTTCACTCTTCTGCCTTCATGGGGAATAAGCAATGCTGCCTCGACTCTCGTGGGACAGAATCTGGGTGCCGGTAAGCCTGAGAGGGCAGAACGGTCGGTGATGATAACAGGTGTTGTGAACATGATCCTGCTGGGCAGTATTGGACTGGTTTATATTCTCTTCCCGGAACCATTTATAAAACTTTTTATATCAGATATCAACGTTGTGACACCGGGAGTTGAATGTCTGAAGATTGTAAGTGTGGGATTCATCGCCTACGGACTGGGAATGGTTATAGTGAACTCATTCAACGGTGCAGGAGATACCACAACTCCGCTTAAGATAAACATATTTGCATTCTGGCTTATTGAAATACCTCTTTCATGGGTACTTGCCATGGAAGCGGACATGAATGAAAACGGGGTATTCTGGGCGATCGTCATAGCTGAATCTATTATGACATTAACGGCATTCCTGGTATTCAGAAGGGGAAGATGGAAACTGAAGGAGGTGTAACAGAAGTTGCAGGTTGCTAGTTGCTGGTTGCTAGTTGCTGGTTGCTGGTTGCTGGTTGCTGGTTGCTGGTTGCTGGTTGCTGGTTGCTGACAAGTTGGAAGTTGGAAAATGGAGATTAGAAGAAGTTCCCCTCCCTGGAGGTGTTCGGACCATAGACATGGTACAGGGCCTGGGGTTGGGTTTTTGAATGTTGCATGTTAAATCAGACATTCTTTATTCATCACTTCTCCCTGGCTCCTTACGCAGGTTCT